>FUFK010074448.1_pt1 | contig 14365 bp, 11 predicted proteins | sample 1021851 | NCBI WGS metagenome assembly FUFK01 (sample SAMEA51879418, study PRJEB19060) | metagenome | reverse complement strand
ATTTAACTTTTAATCAAATTTTAACTAATATTAGGCTATGAGATATCTTAATTCAAAAAACGTTGCTGAAATACTAGGCATTAATATATCCACCTTGAAACGGTGGACCGANAATGGNACACTNGAGTGNACNAAAACTGCTGGTGGACATAGAAAGTTTACNATGCAAAATATTAGAGATTTTCANAAGAGTCAGGAAAATTCTGGTAAAAGCAATGAGCTCGGAATTGATAACCGGGATCACAAAAAAGTTTATAGTCTGATCAATAAAAATGATTTTGACACTTTATCCACCATGCTCGCTGATGCGAGTCTTGAATCAGATGATCTAACAGTAAGTACTATCATCACCGGTCTTTATTTGAAGGGTCTTAAGGTTGAAGACATTTGTGATAAAGTTATAGACCCTGGTAGCATCATTGTTGAAAATGCTCTTCGCCAAGGATATCTAACTCATGTTGAAACATTTATAAGCAGGAAGTTAATTACACGTGCTACTGAAAGTCTCAATCAGAACAAGCCTAATGGTTCAGCAAATGGTAAAACTGCTCTCTGCGTAAACTTTGAAGATAACCTTCCTGATTTAGGTGTTGTAATGTCTGAGGTAGTGCTACGTCATTATGGATACAATGTACTCAATACTGGGTCTCATGCAGAGCTAGGGAATTTGCAAACCATAATTGAAAAGAAAAAAGTTGATCTTATTGTTTTTTACCTTTGTGATATGCAATGTTGTATGGCTACTGTTAAAGACAATATCAACAAAACAGAAGAACAAACAAAGATAATTACAAAGCTAGCAAATAAGCTTGGTGTAAAGGTTGTATTTGGTGGACAGGGTTTAGAATTTTTGCCATCAGTAAAAGATCACACAGACTACACATTTCTTACCTACAAAGAATTCAAAAAAATCATTACATAATCCTGCATTGTGTTGGCTAAAATAGATCCTGCTAGGACAAAGGTCCATAGAAGTGGTGCATTTTCAGGTAAATCAGTTCTTTATTGGATGTCTAGAGATAAAAGAGTTGATGATAATTGGGCATTACTTGCAGCTCAGTCTGTTGCTTTAAATAATAAGGTTCCTCTAATTGTATGCTTTCAATATCTTGGACATTTCCCCGAAGCCAACATAAGACAGTATGGATTCCTGCTAAGGGGATTGTTAGAATTAAAGAACAAACTAGAAGGCTTGAATATTGAGTTTATTCTTTCCCAGGGCAGAGCTTCAGAAGTTATACCAAGAATTATTGATGATAAATTAGTAGGAACCATTATTACAGACTACAGTCCTCTCAGGGTTTATAAAAAAAGAGTCAGTAAGGTCCTCAACCAAACCAAAGTACCTTTCTATCAGATAGATGCTCATAATATTGTACCTGTTTGGAAGGCATCCTCCAAGAAGGAATATGCTGCTTACACTATCCGTAAAAAAATACATAACAACTTAGATCAATTTCTTACAGATTATCCCAGTTTAATAAANCATCCGTACGGTAATATTAGGAAAAATGACATCTCATATGATAACATTGCAAACGGATTAAAAATTGATTTCTCTGTTCAAGAGGTTGATTGGTTAGTCCCAGGAGAAATTGCAGCAAAGAATAAATTAGATTTACTACATGATTCATTAGCGGGATATGATGAATGCAGGAATGATCCTACTAAAGATGCTTTAAGCAATCTCAGTCCGTATTTTCATTTTGGACATATTTCACCACAAAGAGTTGCTCTGGATATAAAAAACTCTTTACTACCTGAAGAAGATAAAAACTCTTTTCTTGAAGAGATGATTGTAAGGCGTGAACTGTCAGATAACTTTTGTGAATATGAACCAAACTATGATTATTTCGAGGGTTTTCACGAATGGGCAAAGAAAACTTTGAATGAACATCGAAATGATGAAAGAGAATATCTGTATCCGAAAGAACAGTTTGAGCACGCTGATACTCATGACCCTTTATGGAATGCAGCCCAAAATCAGATGATGAACAAGGGCAAAATGCATGGATACATGAGAATGTACTGGGCAAAAAAAATACTAGAATGGAGCCCCAATCCAGAAGAAGCAATGCAAGTCGCAATTGATTTAAATGATAAATATGAGTTAGATGGTAGGGATCCAAATGGCTATGCGGGTATTGCCTGGAGTATTGGTGGNATNCATGATCGAGCATGGTTTGANAGACCAGTNTATGGTAAGATTAGNTATATGAATTATAANGGCTGCAAGTCTAAGTTCAATGTGAAAAGATACATTGAAATGAATGAATCCTAACAAANCCCAAANTCTCAATAAGTCCTACAAAGAAAATGTCCCCCAGTTTTGGGAAGACTTATACCAAACAAATGATGACAAATGGGATCTCAAAGAAGCAACGCCAATATTCAAAAAGCTTGCAACTGAACTTCCTCTAGGACGCGTTTGTATTATCGGATGCGGACGCGGCTATGATGCGATTGAATTTGCAGAAAAAGGGTTTCATGTTACGGCAATAGACTTTGCCCCCTCCGCAATTTCATCCCTCAAGAATATGGCAAACCTTATGGATGTTAGTCTAGAAATCATTCGTAAAGACATATTTGATCTCCTGCCGGAGTATCATGATTCTTTTGACTATGTTTTAGAACAAACCTGTTTTTGTGCAATACACCCAAGCCGTCGTAAGGAGTATGAGATTATTGTTAAAGGTATTTTAAAAATGGGTGGACATCTTGTTGGACTATGGTTTCCTCTTGATAAAGATTCAGCAGAGGAGGGNCCTCCTTATGGAACCTCNATCGAGGAAGTTAAATCCACTTTTGACTCTGGATGGGAAATCANAAAAGAAGAATTTTCAGAGCATTCAATCAAACCAAGAAAAGGCAGAGAAAAACTAGTAGTTTTTAAAAAAATAGGTAGTGTTAATGAATAGTATATATGTGTTTGCAACACGATTTATTTTTTTCTGCACTGTTTTTGTCTTTTGTACCTGTGAGAATGGGGAAAAACTACCAAACGTAATTATAATTTTTACAGATGATCAGGGTTACGGAGACCTTGGATGCTATGGCGCTGAGGGATTTGAGACCCCTAATATTGATTCAATGGCGAAGGAGGGGATGTTATTTACCGATTTTTATGTCTCCCAAGCAGTATGCAGTGCATCGCGAGCATCGTTAATGACTGGAAGCTATGCAGAACGTGTTGGAATTCAGGGCGCTCTTAGTCCATGGGCAGTTAATGGGCTTGATCCAGAAACTGAAACAATAGCAAAGCTATTAAAACGGCATGGATATACAAATGCTATATTTGGGAAGTGGCACCTCGGACACAGGTATGAATATCTCCCTTTGCAAAATGGTTTTGATGAGTATTCAGGGCTTATATGTTCAAACGATATGTGGCCAGTTGACTATGATGGTAAACCATTAAATCAAGATAAACGAAGCTATTACCCACCAATGTCTTTTTGGGAAGGGAACGAGCCAAAAGATAAAATTGAAACACTTGAAGATCAGGCTCAGATAACAAGAAGAATCACAGAACTATCAGTTGATTTTATAGGAAGAAACAAAGACAATCCATTTTTTTTATATGTCCCCCATCCAATGCCTCATCAGCCTATTGCAGCATCAGATAAATTTTTAGGAAAAAGTAAACTCGGCCTTTACGGAGACGTAATCATGGAGATTGATTGGTCTGTTGGTCAGATTTTAGATGCTCTAAAAAGTAATGGCATTGAANATAATACTCTTGTTATTTATGCAAGTGATAATGGCCCATGGCTTAATTATGGTAAATGGGGTGGATCCGCTGGTCCACTTAGAGAGGGGAAAGGTACCATGTGGGAGGGTGGAGCAAGGGTGCCATGTATAATGCGCTGGCCAGAAATAATCAGCCCAGGACAATCTATTTCAAACATTGCATCTACAATAGACATCTACCCTACAATAGCCAATATATTGGGTGATAAAATTGAACGATATGCGAATGATGGTGTTAGTCTGGTGCCACTTTTGAATGGTGAAAAAAATTCTAACCCAAGAAATNAACTCTACTATTACTATGGNGAGAAACTTATTGCAGTACGTAAAGGGAAGTGGAAGCTNGTTTTTCCGCATGTATATCGCTCNTACAAGGGTGTTGAACCTGGNAAAAACCTTCNCCCAGGGCCNTATAATAAAGGGCAATCCGGGTTAGAACTATATGACCTTANCAATGACATTGGAGAGACAACNGATGTTGCAGGACTCTTTCCAAATATTGTTAAAGAATTAGAAAAAGTTGGCAGNATTGCAAGGTCAAAACTAGGAGATAAATTAACCAACAAAATCGGGACAGAATCTTATGCTGCANTATGTGGANANGAGCCAGAATTTATAAAAATCGANAATATGGCAGTTGGAAGCAGTTTAACCTTAGAAAACCCTCCCAACAAAAAGTATAAGGGTGAAAGCAGTCACGCTCTTATAAATGGTATGGGTGGTACCATAAACTATCAAGATAAATCATGGCAAGGATTCGAAGCAGAAGACCTTATCGCAATTATTGATCTTGGAAGTGCTAAAACAATTAATGCAGTAGAAGTAAGATTTTTACAAAGCCAGGTATTTTGGATATTTTTACCGTACCATATTCAGATAGAACATTCCTCTGATGGTAAAAACTTTGAACTCATTTATGAAGATTTTCCTAGTAATAATTTTAGTTTTGAACAAAAAATAATTAGTTATAAAGCAAACCTTGGCCCATTAGAATCAAGATTTATAAGGGTCAAAGGATATAACATAGATCAATGTCCTGATTATCATCCCGGTGCAGGTGGTCCATCTTGGATTTTTTCAGATGAGATAATAATTAATTAAATCAATATTCTATTTTAACAAGCTTTAGACTCAAGAAAATTTAGACTAACTTTCCGCCCCGTGATGACAGAATTATCTATAGCCAAAGAAGCAGCAGTTGAAGCAGGAAACCTAATTCTAGGATACTACAAGGCGGATTACGAGATAAAAGATAAGGGCTATCANAATCCTGTTACAACCGCAGATCATGCCTCAGANGCTCGCCTNAAAGAAATATTAACGCAAGCAAATCCTGAATACGGATGGCTTTCAGAAGAAACCGTTGACTCAAAANAGAGATTAAATAGAGAAAGAGTATGGGTTGTTGATCCGCTTGACGGTACTAAAGAATTCATCGAAGGAGTTCCTCACTTTGTTGTGAGTATAGCATTAGTGGAGAANGGGTTTCCTGTTCTNGGGGTGCTGTATAATCCAGTATCTAAAGAATTATTTTCCGCTGCTAGAGATCAAGGAGCAATGCTTAATGATGAGCCAATACAATGCAGCTCTAAAGATACTACAGATGAGATGGTTATTTTAAACAGTCGCTCGGAAACAAAAAANGGATTGTGGACGGCATACCANAATTCATTTTCTGAATTAAAAGCAATTGGATCCGTTGCCTATAAACTTGGNCTTACTGCNTCAGGTCAGGCTGATATGTTTGCATCCCTTAGACCCAAGAATGAGTGGGACATATGTGCAGGAAATTGTATAATCAATGAAGCTGGTGGGAAATTGATTGACCTTAATGGAGCTACGCGTTTGTACAATCAAGATGATACACTCATTACACCAGGGTTAATTGCAGGTGACTCCNTTGCGGTAGATAAAACATTTGCAGTNTTAAAAAGATGATGATGATTATAATTGAAACTGTAGAACAGATTAAAAGATAATAAATTATATNCCTCTTTTTTTAATTATGAAGAAGAGGNGTAGTATATATGAAAAGATCAAATAGAGAATAAATATGTCAAACATTCCTGAAGATGCAATTAAATGTCTGGACAAAGGTTTTGTCCGTTTGGTGGACTCAATGGGTGGTGATGATGCTATTGTACAAGCCGCCAGAGTGAGTTATGGAAAGGGGACCTCTAAAGTTTCACAAGATAGAGGGCTAATTAGATACCTAATGCGTCATAGACACACAACACCATTTGAGATGGTAGAGTTTAAATTCCACTGCAAAATGCCCATTTTTGTTGCGCGGCAATGGGTTCGACATCGTACAGCAAATATAAATGAATACTCTCTNAGNTACTCCGANGCAAGAGATGAGTTCTATCTTCCTGATCCAGANCATATCCAATTTCAAAGTTCNTTGAACAAACAAGGNAGNNTNGGAGAAGTTTCTGATTCTTTGAAAGCAAAAGTAAGTGACTATTTTCAAGAGATATCAAACAGGAGCTTTGAAATATACTCAGAATTAAATGATGCAGGTGTTGCGAGAGAATTAGCTAGAGCTGTATTACCNGTAAATCTTTATACAGAATGGTATTGGAAAAACGATCTACATAATCTGTTACACTTTGTGGGCCTGCGTTCAGATAGCCATGCTCAGTATGAGATTCGTGTATTTTCAGATGCGATGGCAGAGTCAGTTAAAAAAGTAGCCCCTTTNGCATGGGAGGCTTATCAAGATTACGTTATTAGNGGTCTGCGCTTNTCTAGAATTGAACAGAGCTTACTCGAACAAAACCTTCCAGAGCGTGTGATAGATGATATTTTAGAGGATATTGCGTACCAAATAACAGCCTCTCTTCATAATAATAAGCCGCGCCAAGAGAGTGAACTTTTTCCACTTTATAAAAAGCAAGGTGGTCATGATTCTGAAGAGGATTTTAAATTAAAGTGGGATTCTGGAGAAATTGAGGTTGGTAACGTTCGCGAGCTTAGAGAATTCAAGGGAAAGTTATCCTCCTTGAAAAAATAAATTTCTTAATTAAAATCTACTCATGTCTCTNTTNAACAGAGCGGAAGTAATAGACCAGAATTTCACTCGCTGGGTAGAATCAGGTAATTTGCCTGAGGCAAAATCAGAGCAAAAATTATCCAAGAATGATATTTTTAAAACTGACTTAATTTCCTTATTTGAGTCCCAGGTTACAAGTCGGCATATGGATTTTCATGCTCGCAAGCTTAAAGATAGAGGAGAATGTTTTTACACCATTGGAAGCTCAGGTCATGAGGGGAATGCTGTTTTTGGAAGATTTTTTTCTCATAAAGACATGGCCTTTTTGCATTATCGAAGTGCACCCTTCTTTTTAGAAAGAGCAAAACAAATACCTAACTCGACACCGATTTATGATATGGCGCTTTCGTTTATGGCTTCCTCTGAAGATCCAATTAGTGGAGGTCGTCATAAGGTCATTGGCAGTGAAGATCTCTTTATACCTCCTCAGACAAGTACCATCGCAAGTCACCTCCCTAAAGCAGTTGGTACCGCATTTGCAATTGACCGTGCAAAAGATTTAAATCTTTCTGAAAGTAAGCTAGATAATAGTAGCATNGTTATCTGCAGTTTTGGCGATGCTAGTGCCAATCATGCTACCGCACTATCCGCTTTTAATACTGCTTGTTGGATATCGAGCCAAGGTGGGCATGTGCCAATTATTTTCATATGCGAGGATAATGGGACAGGTATATCAGTTCCCACTGAAGANGAATGGATTGAAAACAACTTTTCAAATAGGTATGGTCTTGAATATCTAAAAGTAGATGGATTGGACTTGGTTGATTTAATTGTCAAATCAAAAAAAGCTGAAAAAATTTGCAGAGTAAATAGNGNNCCTGTCTTTTTACATATGAAGACCATTAGGCTAATGGGTCATGCTGGCTCAGATATAGAGGTAGGATATAAGAGCCTAAAAGAAATAGAAGAAGATGAAAAAAATGACCCTCTATTACATTCCGCAAGAATAATGATTGAAAATAATTGTCTTACNAAAAAAGAAATTNTATCTCTTTATGAACAAAANCGTAANCAANTAGGTAANGTTTTTGAATATGCAACTTCTAGNCCAAAGCTAAAAAAAGCNAAAGAAGTAATGTCTTCAATAATATCAANTAAGCATATTCGATCTCGTCCAAAGTATCCTTCNCNTNGNAAGAGNGAAAAAGTATTTGNNAAAGAGTTTAATAGGATATCCATTCCTCAGCATATGGGGAAATTGATTAATTATGCTTTGACAGATATTCTTTTGCAGTATCCAAATACTGTTGTTTTTGGCGAGGATGTTGCTCAGAAAGGGGGTGTGTATCATGTCACCGCAGACCTATATAAGCAATTCGGTATCCGAAGAGTGTTTAACAGTCCTCTGGATGAGACATCCATCATTGGTTTTGGACTTGGTCTGGGACATAATGGATTTGTTCCAATTCCAGAGATTCAGTTTCTTGCATATTTACATAACGCAGAGGATCAGTTAAGGGGAGAGGCTGCGACACTACCTTTCTTCTCTGAAGGTCGATTTACTAACCCNATGGTATTACGTATACCAGGGTTGGCATATCAAAAAGGATTTGGGGGTCACTTTCATAATGATAACTCTCTTACAATATTTAGAGATATACCAGGTTTAATCTTAGCCGTGCCGTCCAATGGTGCAGATGCAGTAAAAATGCTTAGAACATCTGTACGTGAAGCCTATGAAAATGGGAGAGTTGTTATCTTTATAGAGCCTATTGCCCTTTATATGACAAGAGACTTGTATACTGAGAAAGATGGGAAATGGCTAAATGNGTACCCTGATATTAAAGAAGAAGTGGCAGTAGGCGAATTCATGATCTATGGTAATGGCAGGTCCTTAACTATAATTACTTATGGCAATGGCCTCTATCTTTCTCTAAAAGCGAAAAAAGCCATTGAGTCCAAGACAAAAAAGAAAATAAAGGTGATTGACCTCAGATGGCTTGCACCAATTAATATATCCAAATTAATTGGAAGCATTGGGAGATGTAATAAAATCTTAATTGTGGATGAATGCAGGAGAACTGGATGCCATGGTGAAAATATTTACTTGAAACTCAGTCAAAACTCAAATAAAAAACTCAATATTAAACTTCATGCAGCTGAAGACAGTTTCATCCCACTAGGTGAATCTGCTACTGCTACTCTTCCAAGTGAAGAATCAATTATNAATAGTGCATTGGACTTACTCAGTGAGTAANAAAAGAATTGTANTAATTTGTCCTGGGAGAGGTTCCTACACAAGAGAGACAAGTAATTATCTTAAAGAGTATGGTGCTTCTGTAAGTGAATCAATCCAGTGGATGGATGACCAGCGTGAAGCTCAAGGACTCCTTTCATTGACCAATCTTGATAGGCAAAACTTTAAAGCAAGAACTCACNTGGTTGGTGAAAATGCTTCTTCGCTGATTTATGCCTGCAGTTTCTCAGATTTCATGAGCATTGATAGAAACAAATATGAGATTGTATCTGTACTAGGAAATTCAATGGGGTGGTATACTGCTTTGGTTTTGTCTGGAGCAGTGTCATGGGAAAATGGATTTCACTTAATTAATTCAATGGGCTCAATGATGAAAGATAAACTTATTGGTGCTCAAATGATATACCCAATAGTAGATGATGAATGGAATGTTGATCAAAATATGAAAGACTTAGTCTTTTCTGAATTATCTAATGCAGGAGCATATTTATCCATCAATTTAGGTGGNTTTATTGTGGNTGGAGGNGANAAATCAGCTCTAAAAAAGCTATCAAAAATTCTTCCAGTAAAGGATAAATATCCACTCATAATACCCTATCATGGTGCTTTCCATACTCCTTTGCTTNAATCAATTTCTCAATCAGCGAGAAAATTAATTGATCCATCTATTTTTAATAAACCATCTATCCCTTTAATTGATGGAACAGGAAAAGTATGGTCTCCTTATGCAAGCGATCCAAATCAAATAATGGAATACACACTTGGTCATCAGGTACAAAATACATTTGATTTCACCTCATCCGTTACAGTGGCCTTAAAAGAATTTTGTCCTGACAAGGTACTACTATTGGGNCCAGGNAACTCCTTAGGTGCTCCTGTAGGTCAAATATTAATTGGNAATAACTGGCTTAGTTTGAAATCTAAGCAAGAATTTTCAAACCANCAGCTCGCAGATCCGTTTATGATATCTATGGGNCTCAGAGATCAAAGAAAGATGCTTNAANAAGCAAATAANCTATTTANTTCAGAAATAGNAATTTCTTAGAAAACANTTTGGNTCCNTTAGTTACCTTTAAAAAATAGTAGCCTGATGCGNTTGTGTTATCNAATCCCATTTTTATATTTATNTGACCTAGTGAANAAGGGTAAACTGTTTTTGATTTTATGGTACGACCCGTAAGGGAAACGATATCAATCTTTATAGGCATTAATTTTCTATCGATATTTAAGCTGATTGTAAAGCTTGAGTTAAACGGGTTTGGATAGACCTTATTTATTTCAAATGAGTTAATTGATATAGGATTAGATAGACTAAGTAATTCATTTGGTAGCCCAGGTGTTGGTGTTAGATATTCCCATTGATCATTATACCCTTCATTAAAAACTCTGCCATATGAAATATCTTGTTCTTGGGCTGGGAAGGAAATTGAATCAAGTACTGTTACTCCATCAGGATGAATCAGACCAATAAACTCACCTCCAGAAGACAGTTTAAAGTTTGAATGAAGGTCACCTTGTTCTTGATCCTCATCGCACCAAATTAAAATGTAATTATTCGGAGAGANAACNGAAANAGAGTCGGGGAACTTCCACTTAGTGAGGTTATCTCTTTTATCTGTTAAATAATGGTTTGCTAAATCTACCTGCAGATCTCCATAATTCAATATTTCTATCCAGTCATCATATTCTCCAGCTTCATCCGTATTTGTAACTACATTTCTTGCTAGTAGTTCANTAATNAATACAGGTTGATAGGCAACNGGNTCCAATACCTGAAANGATTTATAGCCATAAATAGGAAATCGTTCTTCATGGTTTCCATTTGATGAAAANATGTACCATTCATATTCACCAGATTCAGAGGGAGTAAACTCAGAAACCCAGCGATCATTATCCTCAACTCTTTTAGTTCCCAAAATGGGATCAAACGTTAGTGGCACAGAATCCCATTCATTATTACCACGACGATAGAAAAAATAGGCATCTTGAATACTCCCCCATATACAAGCACTGAGACTTACAGGCTCCCCAAGTATGTTAACCTCTCTTTCAATAGATGCTTCATAAATGATTGGATTATTACTATCAAAAACGATTTGTTGATTTAAGGATTCCTTTCTTGATGCAATAAATTCTAGAATGCCTTGTTTTACATGCGCATTTTCATAGTCACTGCCATAACTATTCAAAAAATCACTCATGCTAAAGTCATAGTCTAATGTTCGATAAATATCATATTCCGCTGCGGAGTATAAATAGTCTGAAAAATAGTTTAATGTTTGGTAAATACTATCTAGATTAAATAATTGTTCATTATAAAATTGTAAAAAGTGAGAAAATAAATTCTTATATCTATCTTGAGAAAATATGTAATCAGTTAGAGGTCGGCCATCTTGATCAATGACAGGATAATCATAAGGATCAATGGTAGACCAATCAATATTAAACCAGTCAATACTAAATGAGTTATCATAATCATATGGTATCCAGNTTATCAAATCTTTATCAGGATCATGATAAAGATAAAAATTATTTCTNAGNAAACGATAATCATCCCAGCTACCNGTTAGTATGTTNATTGCAAAATATTGTANAGTTGTTTTTATGTCTAGAACCATTTCNAATGAATCTGGANTCTGATGAATAANTTTGATTAATCTGGCTAGCTTTGAATAGTCATACTCATTTCTATTTGTTTTTAATTCATAGGGTCTTGTATCATTATAGTATGGATGATAATCTTCTGCATCTTGACCTCTATAGGTTAAATCTGCAGGCCAGATACATTTCCATAGGTTTCCATTATCATTATCAAAATTTTTTGAAATGAATGNATNNTCNATATGCTCAACGGAGAGNTAGAGACCAAANTATTCGTTATTAATATANAATGTAACATGAGATGCTCTACTACTTTTCATCCCAATATCTTGATAAAAATCCCAACATAATTTAGAGCGAACAATTGATGGGTCATTATGCTCGCCGTTNAANTTTAGTTTTTCTAGATTATAGAAATTGCGTCCTTCAATAAAATGATCAAAGTCAACTTTAAATGATTTTTTTGCTGAACCTCGCGAGGTATTGCCACGTATTCTAAAACCGATAGAGTCAATGGTTTCATCAATAAAGGAATTTTGAAATTGGAATGTAGCAACATGCATGGAGTCGCTTTCCACATTATCGTACATCCATTCAAGATCTTCAGGGTCAATGGTAATATGGATATAGGCTAAATCTGANTCATCATATACCTTCCATGANTCATCAGAAAAAATNAAACTCAAGAACAAGNTNACAGTTAAAACTTTCTTGGAAATTAAGNATAGGGGAAATGTTAGTTTTTCATTCATTTAGTATTTTATAAACTACAAAACCATTGGGTGAAATGAATTGCTCTGATGACTGTTTATCACGGATTAGAGTCTCATGCGATATTTTCTTATTTAGTTTTTCTCTTTCATTTGTAAGGTTTAAAATAATATGATAGGTATTCTCATCATCCCATCTCTTGTACCCTATTACACCTTCAGTGTATCCATTTAAAAATTCAAGGTTAGTGTTATTGCTCCAAAAAACAGGATGCATTTTTCTCAAGGATATTAGTTTCTCATAAAAGTTCTCATCTGAAAAAGTACCCCAATCGATNGTNTCTTTTTCAAAAAANTTCAATCTCTTATTTAATCGAGCCTCTTGNCCAGAATATATCATGGGTATTCCAGGTAATGTGAATAACATAGTTGATAATGGATACACTTTCTCNTTAAAGTGTTNAACCATTATNCTGTTCCAACTGTTTTCATCATGATTNTCTAAAAAGTTCATTTTTAATGCACCTTCAGGATACTTNTTTNTGGGGTTNTCANAAAANTCACGAATGTNCGCTACCTCNTTGTTACNNTTAGATACATCCTTTAAAATATGATAAAGTTNCCAACTGTANTCNGCTTGAAAACCTTTNTTNAATAATTCTGGATCNTCCCATTCNGCTAGCATAAANACTGGTTTNATGGANCTNANCTTATTTATTGTGGTNTCCCAGAAATCTGTAGGCACCATGCCNGCAACATCNCATCTAAAACCNTCAATNTCAAATTCTNNAACCCAATATTCCATTGCGNTGNTCATATAGNTTCTTAAATCAGGNNTAGAAAAGTCTAAATCATAGACGTCACTCCAATCAGTNNCTNNTGGAGATTGAAAATCTCCNCTTTTATTTNTGGTATACCAATCAGGATTNTNAGATACNANAGCATTATCACATGCCGTATGATTTGCNACCCAGTCAATGATAACGTACATNCCCATTTNATGAATCTCATCTACAAGAGATTTAAATTCTTTTTTAGTNCCAAACTCTGGNTTTATATCAAGATAATCTCTTACAGAATAATAACTNCCTAATTNGCCTTTCCTATTTTTTTCACCNATAGGGTGGATNGGCATAAACCATAANACGCCNACNCCCATTTTTTTGAGTCTTGGAAGATGCTTCCGGAAAGATGCGAAAGTACCCTCAGGGGTGTATTGCCTTAGGTTCACCTCATAAATTGTTTGATTATTTATCCATTCAAGGTTCGAAGAACTCAAATTTTTACCTCCACAGCATATCAAAAAAAAAGATAGTAATAAAAGATGTGTATGTTTCATTCTCTTACTAACAATACACCATTTTTTGGTCCTAAAATAAATTTTCCATTATTCAATTCACTGGTAGTTTGATCTGAGGTTCCAATCAATAAGCTCCAAATTCCATCTGGTAAAATAACCTCTAGTTCTTCTTCATTATCGCCATTAATATAGGCAATCATTGTTTCATTGAAACCATAGCCCAAACTAAATTCATTTTTAAAGTTGTAAAATGAAATATCCTGGGGGCGAGTTTTTCTTANNTGAGGATATTCTTTTCTTATTTGAATTAGAGCTTTATAAAAATCTACTAAATCTTGATTTTGGCTTAATTCGTTCCAATTAACCCAATTTGTTTCATTGTCTTTATTATATGAGTTTGGGTCCATTTTATGAACATTCAAATCGGGGACTTTTGTTTCTGCTATGATTTTAGAATGCCCCCACTCTTGTCCCTGATGAAATAATGGTATNCCCTGGCTAGTAAATAAAATAAATGCAGCAAGTTTGTTCATACTTATTNAATNTNGNAGANAGTGNAATGTGGCTTANTTTNTCTNNAATGAGATCATCNTTTTTATTTTCNCCACTNGANAACCTAAGAAAATCACTNAAGCAGTAGTCATCGTGCACCTCTAAAAAGTTAATGGCATGATGTGATCTCTTATAGACTCCACCACTAATTTTAGAGGTCCCGGAAATGATTGACATTAAATCATTCTTGTCTTCATTTG
>FUFK010045829.1_pt1 | contig 14365 bp, 11 predicted proteins | sample 1021851 | NCBI WGS metagenome assembly FUFK01 (sample SAMEA51879418, study PRJEB19060) | metagenome | reverse complement strand
GCGTATTCTCGAGGCCGAAGGCCTTGTCGATCACACGCCGACNCGGCGCTCGCGTGTCGCCAATCCTTCGGTAGAGGAGCTGTCGCAAAGCATGAAAGTTCTTGCGACGCTGGAAGCGCTTGGCGGTGAACTTGCCTGCACATTTGCAGACGAGGCGCAATTGAAGGCCATCTCGAAGTTGAACCAGCGCATGCATGAGGAAAGCGGCAAAGCCAGCTCCATCGACTTCTTCAAGACGGATATGAATTTTCATACAAGCATCATTGCCGCCAGCGGCAATGCAGCGCTGATGGACACTCACGCAAAATACAATGCGCGGCTGTGGCGCGCGCGCTTCCTTTCATCCCGCCACATGCTCGGCCGGACGACGACGTTGCAGCAGCATCAGGACATTACAGACGCGCTCCTGGCACGAAACGCAGCGCAGGCCGCCGCTGCCATGAGAGCCCATATCGAAACCGCGATCGAGAATCTGGTAACGCAGAGCGATGAACAGGAGACAAGTGAATGAAACCGCGTATCGGAATTATCCCGGGTGATCCGGGTGGGATCGGCCCTGAACTGATTGCCAAGCTGCTTGCCGACCCGGATGTTCACGAGAAAGCGGACATTCTGCTGATCGGCGACCGGCACCTGTTTGAAATGGGCCAGACGCAGGCCGGCACCGAAACCGAGATGGTGGCCTGTGACGCCAATAAGGGTGACTGGACGGATATCAGCGGCCTTGCCATTCATGAGCGCGAGACCATCGCCGCCGATGATGTGAGGCTCGCCGAGGTGACCTATGCAAACGGGCATTCCGCGCTCAGCAATCTCAATTGCGCACTGGAAATGGCGCGTGACGGCATCATCGATGCGATCACCTTCGGCCCGTTCAACAAGGCGGCGCTGATCGAGGCGGGTCTCGGCCATGAGGATGAGCTGCACCACATGGCGGAGTTTCTCGGGGTCGAGGGATATATTTCCGAGTTGAACACGCTGAACGGCATCTGGACCAGTCGTGTCTCCAGCCATATCGCCCTGAAGGACGTCGCCGGCTATATCACCGAGCACAGAATTACCGAGGCGGTGCATCTGATCGACCGCACGCTGCGCCGTTCCGGACTCAGCCGTCCGCGCCTGTCGGTGGCCGCGCTGAACCCGCATGCGGGGGACAATGGCAATTTCGGCATGGAAGAGATCGAGGTGATCAACCCGACGGTGGAGACCCTTCAGGCAAAGCAGATGAATGTCGATGGTCCATGGCCATCTGACACGGTCTTCCTCAAGGCCAAGGCCGGCGAGGTGGACGGGATCATCACCATGTATCACGACCAGGGACAGATCGCGCTGAAGCTGATGGGATTCGACCGCGGCGTGACCGTGCAGGGCGGCATTCCGTTTCCAGTAACAACCCCGGCGCATGGCACCGCTTTCGACATTGCCGGCACGGGCAGCGCTGATGTGGGTGCCACACGTGCCGCCTTCGACATCGCCTGCGATATGGTCAGCCACTGGGATTCGGCAGCCTGACCTGACCGGGGCGGAGGACATCGCCATGAAGATCACTGCCATTCGAGCCCATGCCGTGCTGCTGAAGGTCGAGCTGGACATCACCAGCCCGGCCAAGACACCCTCGCATCAGGCCTGTGTTGTCGAGATCGAAACCGATGCCGGGATCACCGGACACGGCATCACCTCTATCGGGCCGGCGGTTCCGATCAAGGCAGCTGTCGATGCCGTCGCCGCGCCGCAGATCATTGGCATGGACCCGCTCAACAACGATCGTATCTGGGACAAGCTCTATTGGGCGCTTATCCCGCGCGGCCAGACCGGCATCGGCATGCATGCCATTGCAGCCATCGACGTCGCCCTTTGGGACATCAAGGGCAAGGCGCTTGGCCAGCCTGTCTGGAGGCTTCTCGGCGGCGCACGCGAAGCCTGCCCGGTCTATACGACCTTTGGCTTCGGTTATTACGATCTTGAGGAACTGCCTGTCGCCGCCAATGCCTGGCGTGACCGCGGCTTTTCACGGCTGAAAATGACTGTCGGCAATTCGGCTTTGCAGCGCCGCGACGAGCCGCGGCTGCTGAGTGACGTGATCCGCGAGGACGAGGCGCGTGTCGCCGCTGTGCGTGACGCGGCAGGCGAGGATGCCGAGCTGTTCATCGATGCCAATTGCAGCCTCGATTATTTCCACGCGGTGGAGTTGGCAGGGGCGCTGTCCCCCTATCACATCAGCTTCTTTGAGGAGCCGATCACGCAGAACGACGTGCTGCAAATGGCCGAGCTGCGCCGCCAGACCGGCATGCGTGTGGCTTGCGGCCAGAACGAGGCGCAATCCTACCGGTTCCGCGACATGCTTGTTGCCGGTGCCGTCGATATTGTGCAGCCGAATGTTGTGATCACTGGCGGCTTTACCCAGTGCCAGAAAATCGCGGCGCTGGCTTCCGGCTTCAATGTCGGAATTGACAATGGCGGGGCGTGGCCCTTCTTCAATGCGCATCTGCAGGCGGGCGTCGCCAATGGCGGGCTGGTCGAATGGCATTATTCCTCGGTCGANGCCTGCCGCCTGATCTATGACGNNCTTCCCGAGGCNANGGNNGGNTGGTTCANAATGANCGAGGCGCCCGGTCTCGGCTTTGAGCTGAANACCGGACGCCTCGAGNNTTACGTGATCTGANCNGAAGGGCCGCCTANTCGGCNGNCTTCTTNCCNCCNGTNATCANNTTGACGATCTGCGATCCGAACAGNCCNAGGAAGGCCAGGANCAGGAACAGCAGNGCNAGCGGCTGGGTCAGGATCANCCACCAGGCCCCGTCGAACATCTTCAGCGAGTTCTGCAGNTTNACCTCGACCATATGNCCAAGGATCAGGCCNACNGCNATCGGCGCGACCGAGAAGCCGTGNCGCCNNGCGAAGAAGCCGACAACNCCNAAGATCANCGCGATCCAGACATCGAGNAGCGAGGCGCTCAGCGCNTAGGCGCCGATGACNGACAGGGCGAANACGATCGGCCAGAGAATGGCNGTNGGCACCAGCGAGATNCGNGCNAACAGCTTNGCNGCATAGAGNCCCATCGCCAGGAAGATNACNTTGGCNACCAGCATCGAGCCGAANATCTGGTAGACGGTNCCGATCTGCTCGAGCGNGAACAGATAGGGACCCGGACGAAGCCCGTGCACCATCAGGCCGACAAGGATGATGGCGGTGGTACCGCTTCCCGGGATGCCCAGAACCATGGTCGGCACCATCGCACCGCCGGTGGCTGCATTGTTCGCCGCTTCGGCACCGGCAATGCCCTCGACCGAACCCTTGCCGAACTCCTCGCGGTTTTTCGACCATCGCCGCGCCTCGGAATAACCGATCATCGAGGCCACGGTCGCACCCTCGGCAGGCAGGATGCCGATAAAGGTGCCGATGCCGGACGATCTCGCGATAGTCTTCCAGATTTTCCTGTAATCCTCGCGCGTCGGCAGTTTCACCGCCTTCAGCGTCACCATGTCGGCGACCCGGTGCGCATGTTTCGATTGCACCAGCAGCTCGGAAATGGCGAACAGGCCGATCATCACCGGCACAAAGGACAGGCCTTCATACAGCTCGTAATTGCCGAACATGAAACGTTCGATGGAGGTCACGCGCTCGGCACCGATGGTGGCGAGCCAGACACCGAAAATNCCGCCGATGAGGTTCTTGACCGCCCCGCCGGCGCCGATACTCGCCAGCATCGACAGGCCAAAGACAGTCAGCGCGAAATACTCCGGCGGTCGGAACTCATAGGCCACACGGGCAAGCAGTGGCGCTGCAAGACACAGCACGATGATCGAGAAGATTCCGCCAATCGTGCTCGAAACGACAGCAATGCCGAGGGCACGCCCGGCCTCGCCGCGCTGGGCCAGCGGGAAGCCGTCAAAGGTCGTAGCTGCAGCCGCCGATGTGCCCGGCGTGTTGATCAGGATGGCGGTAATTGATCCGGCGAATGTTGCCGACACATAGAGTGTCGCCAGAACCGCGATGGCGTTGACCGGCGACATGGTCAGGGTGAAAGGCAGCAGCAAGGCCGCGCCGGTTGTGGCACCCAGCCCCGGCAGCACGCCGATGACAATGCCTAGAACAGTGGTGACGGCAATCAGCATCAGGAGATAAGGATCTCCGATGACAGACGCCATGGCCGTGATGGCTTCAAGCATATCCCCGGCCCCCTAGCCGTAATACCAGTTGGTTATCAGTCCGCGCGGGAACCTGATCTTGAGAACTTCGTCGAACAGCAGGAAGAGTGTCAGCGGCACGGTGATCGAGACAAGCGCCGCAATATGATAGCGCTTCTCGCCCCAGCTGGTGCAGAGCACGAACATCACCAAAGCAATGGCGATGAAGAAATCGGCATAGGTGGTCAGTACATAAAAGGCGGCGAACAGCGAGATGCTGATCCAGGTCGTCATCCCTTCCAGTTTGATCGGCTTTGGCGGGTTGCGCATGCAATCCCAGGCCAGGATCCCGACAAGCACGAGATTGATCACCATCAGGAAGATCGGAAAGGAGCGTGGCTGCATGCTGTGGCCGACGATCATCGGCGGAGACAGCTTGAGCTGAAGGGCAAGGTAGATAATCACCACAGAAAACGCGGCAATGATCCCTGGAACAATTAACGGTCGCATCATGTGGTTCCCCCCGGAAATCACCGGCGGGCGACGTATGCGAACGCCGCCCACCGGATTGTTCAGGTCAGAAACCTAGTCGAGAAGGCCCATTTCCTTGAGGGCCGGACCGAATTCGCCAACCATCATCTTGATCTGCTTGCCCCATGCATCGGAGGCCATTGGCGAGGTGTTATCAAGACCGGAGTTCATCAGATATGCCTGATAGAGCGAGTGGCCCATGGCCTTCATCATCGCTGCTTCCAGCTCGGCGCGACGCTCTTCGGCCACACCGGCATGGGTCACAAAACCACGGGTGGTCGACAGAACAAGGTCGATGCCCATTTCCTTGGCGGTCTTCGCTGCCGGGATCGGATCCATGCGGTTTTCACCAAGGATCACCAGCGGGCAGAGGTCACCAGCCTCGATCGGAGCCGAAGCTTCCGACAGATTCAGCGTACCAACGTCAACAGCACCGGCAACAACCTGGGTTGCCAGCTCGCCGCCACCACCGAACGGAATGTAGGTCGGCATATCGACGCCAAGACGCTTGGCCCAGAGGAAGACGGTCAGGTGGTCGATGGTGCCCGACGAGGTGCCGCCGAACTTCATCGCATCGCCNTTCTTCATGCCGGCCACNAACTCCTCGGGAGTCTTGTAGGGGCTGGTCTTGCAGTTAACCATCAGGATCTGCGGGTCGTTGGTGCCACGCGCGATCGGGGCCATGTCCTCGACAGTCAGGTCGGTCTTGCCCTTCGCCATGGTGATGGCGTGGCCGACGGTGAAGGTCAGGACGGTGTTGCCATCAGCCGGACGGCTCTTGAAATACTGCATCGCAGCAGCACCGCCGCCACCACGCTTGTTGACGACAACCATGTCCTGCTTCAGGTGACGACGTGTCCGGATCATCATCATCCGCGAGTTCACGTCGGTACCGCCACCGGCACCGGCATGNGTCACAACTTCGATTGTGCCTTCNGCGGCCGCGACAGGAGCCGTGGACATCGCCATGACGCCGGCCATCGACGCAATGCCGACGCCGACTGACAGAATTTTCTTGGTGCTGAGCATTGTTTCCTCCCAGAAGTTTGCTTCAGATCGCTTCTTTATGTGCCTCGCCGGATTGAACCGGGTTCGGCTGTTAGGGCACCGCGGCGACCGCCATAAGGCTGACCTTGCCGGGAACCCATTTCGCAGCGCTTTTCTGCGCTTGTTTCAAATACGGTATACCAAAAAAATCGGCATAACAATGAGCAAAGTGTCCTATATCCAACCTGCAATCGTCTCATACCGTGAAGACCGGACCCGGGCCTTCGCGAGACCCGGTTGGCCGNTGCCTGATCAAGGCCTAGTCGACCTTCACGCCGGCCTCACGGGCCCTCTCGACCATATAGTCGCGACCGGCCAGCATGTCGTCGATGCTGCCAAATCCGTTCGTGTAATGGCCGGTATAGCCAGTGCCTTCGATTTTCCTGAACATGGCACCGAAATCGATTGTCCCCTCTCCCGGCTTCTGGTGGATTTCGTAAGACCCGTTATTGTCGGCAAGCCTGACCTCGTGGCAGAGGCTGAAATCCATGGCATCTACGAATTTGTCGATCCCGACGCCGGGAAGGAAATGCGCGTGGTTTGCGGTAAACGACCAGCGCAGTGCCGGGTTGTCGATCTCGCGGAAGAAATGCATGCATTCCGCCGGCGTGACCGGCATATAGTTTACCTCGGCCAGGACGGGTTCCCAGTTGAGGTTTTCCAGCAGCAGCAACACATCGTGTTTGGCAGCATAGTCCGCCACCCGCTTTAGCCGGTCGATGGCGGCCTGCATCCTGATCGTCTTGCAGGCCGTGAAGTGATAGCCGCCATGAACGACGATCCATTTCGCACCCAGCTTTGGCGCAAGATCGATATAGGCCTTCATGTAGCTATCAACAGCATCGCGGCAGAAGGGTGAAATTTCGGCGACATTGACGCCTGAAAGGGTATGGAGGCCAAAATCGATACCACTTCCCTCGAGAAGTTCGCGAACACCGGCACAGCGCGCATCATCGAAGGTTTCCAGAGCGTTCGGCGCGATGTCGGTCTGCGCGTCGATCACGCAGACATCATTTTCTGCCGCCCAGCGGATTCCGTCCTCAAGCGGCAGGCGCCGCCCGAGATCAATCCCGATGCGCTGTTTCAGTGTCTTGCCGGCCATATGTTCCCCCTCATCTGGCGACATGGTGCCGCCGCTATCAGCTTCCGGTAAAATCGGGTTTCCGCTTTTCCATGAAGGCACGCCGGCCCTCGATATAATCCTGGCTGGCGAAGCAGGCCTTTACCATCGCGTCGAGCGCATCAAGGTCGCGCGCTGATTCATCATCCTGAATGGCCTGTACGATCGCCTTCACCGATTCCATCGTCATCGGCGCATTCTCGGAAATCCGCTTGGCGTAATCATCAACATAGGGCGCCAGCATATGCGGCGGCAGCACCCGGTTCACGAGACCCATCTCCTGTGCCTCGCCGGCGCTGAACTGCCGNGCGGTGAAGAAGATTTCCTTGACCATGGCNGGCCCNACGAGATTCGCCAGCCGGCGGATGCCCTCATAGCCATAGCCGAGGCCGAGCTTCGCGGCCGGAATGGCAAACCGGCTCTTGTCCTCGCAGAGCCGTATGTCACAGGCCACGGCCAGNCCCATGCCGCCGCCGATGCAGTATCCCTGGATCATGGCGATGGTCGGCTTCGGGAAATGGAAAACCGAATCATAGAAAGCCTTGCTGGCTTCAGAATATTTGCTCACATCCTCGGCGCTCGAGCGTTCTTTCTCGAACTTCGAAATGTCCGCACCGGATGCAAAGGCTTTACCACCGGCGCCGCGCACGACAAGAAGCCGCGCTTCAGGATCGGCCGCCATGCGGTTCACCTCGGCCGCACCGGCCTGATACATGGCCAGCGAAATGGCGTTATGCCGCTCGGGGTTGTTGATCACCACATGCCCGACACGGTCGACAATGCCGGTGAGTAGCTTGCCCTCAGCATGTGCGGTCAGCTGGTCAAATTTCATGTTACGTCTCTTGCTGCAAAGTCGGCGATTTCCGCCTCGGTATAGCCGAACTCGGCGAGGATTTCTTCGGTGTGCTGGCCTTTGGTCGGCGGCGGCCTGCGGATGTCGGATGACGAGCTGCTCATCTTGATCGGCTGACCGACGATCTGTGCCGGACCGCGTTCCTGGCTGACCACATCGCGTGCCATGCCAAGATGCTGTACCTGCGGGCTTTCGAACACCTGCTGGATGTTGTTGATCTCGCCGCAGGGAACGCCAATTTCGGCAAAGCGCTCGACCCAGTAGGACGTGTTCTTCTGCGACGTATTCTCGTTGATAATGGCGTTCAGCGGCTTGCGGTTCTCGCTGCGTGACGGCTGGTCGGCATAGTCATCGTGATCCATGCGTTCGTCGGCAAGCTCCTCCTTGAGGCGGAGCCATATATGCTGGCCGGCACAGGCGATGTTGATGAAGCCGTCCGAAGTGGCGAAGACGCCGGTCGGGATCGAGGTCGGGTGATCATTGCCGGCCTGCTTCGGCACATTGCCGTCCATCAGCCAGCGTGCGGCCTGAAAATCCAGCATCGCGATCTGCGCCTGCAGCAGCGATGTCTGCACCCATTGCCCCTTGCCGGTCTTTTCGCGCCCGAGAAGTGCCAGCAACACACCCTGCGCGGCAAAACCGCCGGCTGTCAGGTCGGCAATCGGAATGCCGACCCGCATCGGGCCTTCGCCCGGCGCACCGGTGATCGACATCAACCCGCCCATGCCCTGGGCGATCTGGTCAAAGCCCGGGCGCCCCGCCAGCGGGCCGTCCTGGCCGAAGCCGGAAATCGAGGCATAGACAAGCCGCGGGTTGGCGGCGCTCAGGGTCTCGTAATCAATGCCGAGGCGAAACTTCACATCGGGGCGGTAATTCTCGACCACAACATCGGCTGTCTCGGCCATTTTTCTGAAGATCGCGACACCGTCCGGATCCTTGAGGTTCAGCACCATCGAACGCTTGTTGCGATGCAGATTCTGGAAATCGGAGCCCTCGCGCGAGCCACCCATATCGGACCCGGCCTTGTCAGGATTCTCGATCTTGATGACATTCGCCCCCCAGTCCGCAAGCTGGCGGACACAGGTGGGGCCGGAGCGCACCCGTGTCAGGTCTAGAACGGTGTAATCGGAGAGAATATCGCTGGCTGGCTCAAACGGCATGATCGACCTTACTGCGCTGGCTACCGACAGCTTGCCGGCGCCCTCGACTTGGGCAAAAAAATTGTATACCAAATTAAAGGACGATCGGTTTTTTGAAGTCAATTCAAAAATCAGGTCGGACGGCCAACCGGACTCAACGCTGATGAAAACGCTTTTTATTCTCTTCGACAGCCTCAACCGGTCAGCCCTCGGCGCCTATGGCGGGCACATCCCGACACCAAATTTCGACAGGTTGGCATCGCGCTCGGCCGTGTTCGAGAATCATTATGCAGGCTCGCTTCCCTGCATGCCGGCACGGCGCGACATGCAGACGGGCCGGCTGAACTTTCTGCACCGAAGCTGGGGCCCGCTCGAGCCATTCGACGACAGTTTCGCCGCACAGCTGAAATCGTCGGGAACCTACTGTCACCTTGTATCCGACCATTACCATTATTTCGAGGATGGCGGCGCCACCTACCACACCCGCTATTCCAGCTGGGATTTCATCCGCGGCCAGGAATCAGACCCGTGGGCGGCGATGGTGCAGCCACCGATCGACCGCTTCCGCCAGCAATATCACCCGCTGCAGTTTGAGGATCACCGGAACGGCCACCGCCTGCAGGGCATGATCAACCGCACGAGGGTGAAGGGCGAGGGTGATTTCCCGGTGGTGCGATGTGTCGATTCCGCCCTGCAGTTCATGACCGAGAATGCCGGCACAGACGGCTGGATGCTGCAGATGGAAACCTTCGACCCGCATGAGCCTTTTCATGCACCGGACGGCTACCGTGACGGCGACACCGGCTATGAGGGGCCAGTGCTGGACTGGCCACGCTACAAGACCGTCGACGAGACGCCCGAGGAAGTGGCCGAGCTTCGCGCCAATTATGCCGCGCTGGTGCGGCTGTGCGATGCGCAGCTCGGGCGCATCCTCGATCATCTGGACGAACATGATGGCTGGGACGACACGGCCATCGTGATGACGACGGATCACGGGTTTCTGCTGTCGGAACATGACTGGTGGGCGAAGAACCGCATGCCCTTCTATAACGAGGTGGCGCAGATCCCGCTGATGATCTGGCATCCGGAACTGACTGCCGGTGGCGGCCAGCGGATTTCGGCACTGACCCAGACGACAGACCTGATGCCGACCCTGCTGGCACTTCACGGCGAGGTGCCGGGACCGCATGTCCTCGGCAAGTCGCTTCTGCCGCTTCTCGACGGGCGGGCCGACAAGGTGCGGGACATCGCGCTCTACGGCATTTTCGGCGGTGCCATCAACGCCACGGACGGGCGGTATAGCTATTTCCGCTATCCGGCCGATATGGAAGGTACGGCACTGTTCGAATATACGCTGATGCCGGCCCATAACCGCAGCCTGTTCACCATCGAGGAACTGGCGCCCGCCACATTGCATCGCGGCTTCGACTTTACCCGCGGGGCGCCGGTGCTGCGCCTGCCTGCACGGGCCGATGCCAAGCGCTCACCGCGTCAGGGCGGCTTTGCGGATGCGCACACCGTGCTGTATGNTCTGCACGCCGATCCGCGGCAGATGTCGCCGTGCGAGAACCCCGATGTCGAAGCCGCCATCTGCGAGGCTATCCGTGCGGAGATGGCATTGCACGAGGCACCCACCGAGCTATATGACCGTTTCGACCTGAACTGAATTTCTGACATATCTGGACCTGTATCTCCTATGAGCAACCACCTCTATGACGGCGTGTTCGCCCCTCACGCCGACAGCACCAAGACCTTCCTCTACACAGCGGACAGGGACATCAGCTTNGCCGANTTCACGGCNCTGACCGACAGGATTGCCNCNATGCTCGTGGCNCAGGGNCTNGCCCCNGGCGACCGNGTGGCGGTGCAGGCCGACAAGTCGGTGCTGCTGTTCGCCCTCTATGCGGCAACGGTCAAGGCGGGCGGTGTCTATCTGCCGCTCAATACCGGCTATACCCCGGCCGAGCTGGACTATTTCCTTGGGGACGCAAAGCCGCGCATTGTCGTGACATCAAACGCGGCGGCAGAGGCCATCACCCCCATCGCCGCAAGGATCGGCGCTGTCCTGATGACGCTTGACGGCGACGAGAGCGGCAGCCTTGCAGAGGCCGCGATGCAGCATGAGGGCCCGTTCACGGCGGTGCCACGCGGATCGGAAGACCTTGCNGCCATTCTCTATACCTCCGGCACCACCGGCCGGTCCAAGGGCGCCAAGCTGTGCCACCGGAACCTGCGCTCGAACGCCGAGGTGCTGCGTGAATACTGGCGCTTCACCGCCGATGACACGCTGCTCCACATGCTGCCGATCTATCACACGCACGGGCTGTTCGTGGCAGGCAACCTGCTGGCGATGGTCGGCGGCTCGATGATCTTCCTGCCGAAATTCTCAGCTGATGTCGCACTGGAATGGCTGCCGAAAGCCACCTCGATGATGGGTGTGCCGACCTTCTACACCCGGCTTCTGGACCATGAGGGCTTCACCGCCGAAGCCTCGTCGCATATGCGGCTGTTCATTTCCGGGTCGGCNCCGCTGCTGGCAGAGACGCATCGCCAGTTCGAGGAACTGACNGGCAAGGCGATCCTCGAGCGCTACGGCATGACCGAAACCAATATGAGCACCTCGAACCCGTTCGAGGGCGACCGCCGCGCCGGCACNGTCGGGTTTGCGCTTCCCGGCGTGGAAATCCGGATTGCCGATGCGAAGACCGGCGCGCCGCTGCCGGATGGCGAGATCGGCATTATCGAGCAACGCGGCGACAATGTCTTCCTCGGCTATTGGGAAATGCCGGAAAAGACCGCCGAGTCCTTCCGCGAGGACGGCTTCTTCATTACCGGCGACATGGCGGTGCGTGATGCCGACGGCTATATCAGCATCGTCGGCCGCGACAAGGACCTGATCATTTCCGGCGGGCTGAATGTCTACCCGAAGGAAGTGGAAGGCATGATCGACGATATCGAGGGAGTCCTGGAAAGCGCAGTCATCGGCGTGCCGCATCGTGATTTCGGCGAGGCCGTGGTGGCCGTCGTGGTGCGCGATGACCAGGGGCTGGAAGCCGCCACGGTCGAAACCGCGCTTGCCGGGCAGCTGGCGAAATTCAAGCAGCCGAAAGCCGTTCTCTTCACCGACGCCCTGCCGCGCAACAGCATGGGCAAGGTTCAGAAGGCCGAGCTTCGCAAGACCCACACGGACCTGTTCGCCTGATCAGGAGCCGGCGGCGGACCGTATCTGTCGCTCACGCCTGAGGATGAAGATCGAGGAGGCGATGATGATCGCGCTTCCGATGATGATCTCGGCCGTCAGCACTTCGCCAAACAGCCAGATCCCGGCGGCAATCCCCATCGGGATCGACAGGTAATGCAGCGGCGCCAGGATGCTGGCCGGCACCAGCTTGTGGCTGAGGGCTAGGCCGAACTGCTGGAAGCTCGACAGCAGGCCGACGGCAACGAGTATGGCAAGGTCGGTGCCGGTCGAAGGCAGCTGTGCGCCCGTCACCAGCACGATACAGGCAAAAATCAGTGCGCCGCAGCCATTGTGCCAGACGGCTGTGGTTGCCGGGCTGTCCCGCCGCCCGAGCTTGCGAAGCGAGATCATCATCATCGCCCCGAAAAAGGGTGAGCCAAGCCCGAACAGCAGTCCGGCCATGGTCCATCCCACAGCGGACGGGTTCAGCAGCAGCATGGTCCCGCCAAACCCGACGATGACGGCCGACCAGCGGCGCCAGCCCACCCTCTCGCCAAGAATCAGCGGCGCAAGGAAGGTGACGAACAGCGTGAGCGTCTGGAACAGCACGGTCACAAGCGACAGCGCCATCAGGTCGAGCGCGGCATAGAAACAGGCAAGGCTGATCAGCCCGGTGACGATCCGGATGGCCAGTGTTTTCGGCGCTGTGACGGAAAGCGCCTCGCCGCCGCGCTGCCAGATTGCCGTTCCCACCAGCAAGGGCAGGCACAGCAGATATCTGAACAGCAGGACGGTGACGGTGTCGATATCGGNGGAGACAAGCTTCACCAGCACCGAGACCGCGACCATGATCGCGATCTCTCCGATGGCGACGCTGACGCCGACCGGCAGGTTGACCTGGCCGTCCTCGGCCGCATTCCCGCCGGCGCCGCTCACCGCAATGTTCCTCGCGGCGCGGCCGGCATCCGCCTATTCCTCGATCTCGAAATGTTCGAGATGCTTGTCGGAGATGGTGATGCCGAGGCCCGGCAGATTGTCATCAAGCTGCAGGAAGCCGTCATCATCGGCATCCGGGTCACCTTCGAAGATGTAATAGAACAGCTCGTTCCCGACCTCGACATCGAAGACCGGGAAATATTCCGAGATCGGGCAGTTCATATTGGCCATGGTCAGATGATAGTTGTGCATCTGGCCGGCATGCGGGATCACCGGTATCTGGTGCGCCTCGGCGACCGCGTTGATCTTCTGCGCGGCGGTGATGCCGCCGACCCGGTTGGTGTCATATTGCAGGACCGAGACGGCCTTNTCCTGGAGAAGCTGCGCACANCCGAGAAGCGAATATTCATGCTCGCCGCCNGAAATNGGAATCGGCCCGCGGTTCAGCTCGGCATAGCCACGAAGGTCATCGGCGATCACCGGCTCTTCCAGCCAGCGCGGCTCGAACTTCTCAAGCTTCGGGATCATCCGNTTCGTGTAGTCGAGGTTCCAGCCCATATANGCNTCNAGCATCANGTCNCGNTCCCANCCGATGNCCTCGCGNACCGCCTCGACCCGCTTCAGGTTCTCGCGCATGCCGGCCATGCCGTCGCGCGGCCCGTATCCGAAGCGCGTCTTGAACCCGACATAGCCCTTCTTCATGGCTTCNTCGGCCTCGGCCTGCATGCTGTCGATNGNGCCNGCATAGAGCTTGGAATAATAGCAGGGGATCNTTTCCTTGGTGCGNCCGCCNAGGAGNTTGAAGACGGGCTTGCCGGCNAGNTTGCCCATCAGGTCCCAGATGGCGATGTCGATGGCGGAGATCGCCGTCATGCCGACGCCCTTGCGNCCCCAGGCATGGGTGCGACGGTACATCTTCTCCCAGATCCAGGCATAGTCGAACGGGTCCTCGCCGATCACCAGCGGGGCGTAATAATCGTCAATGGCCTTTTTCACAAGCGANGGCGCCAGCGCCGCGTTGCCGATGCCGATGGTGCCGTCGCTTGCCTCGACCTCGCAGGTCAGCCACTGGTGAAAGCGGAAGGACTGCATGGCGTCNCCGCGCATGCCGAGCGCATCGGAGGCGTTGGTGCAGAAATTGCCCGTCGGCGGGACCGTCGGCCCCTTCCAGTTCCAGACGCGTGTGCGGATCGACTTGATGCTGATCATGTGATGCCCCCGAATACAGAAAAATCTATTTCTGTATTTGGTATACCGGTTTCAGGGGTGAGTCTTCAAGGGGCGAGCACCGCAAAGGGTGAAGAATGGGCTGATCAGGACGCTGGCAGTGAAGGAAGCGGACCGGGGCAATGGTGATCCCGGAGGGACTCGAACCCCCTACCTACAGATTAGGAATCTGTCGCTCTATCCTGATGAGCTACGGGACCACAC
>FUFK010043824.1_pt1 | contig 14367 bp, 11 predicted proteins | sample 1021851 | NCBI WGS metagenome assembly FUFK01 (sample SAMEA51879418, study PRJEB19060) | metagenome | reverse complement strand
GAGGGTACGCTGCAAGAGCTACGCAACGTAGCTGTAAAGACCAACAAGAAGCTTTGCGAAGAGATTGGTATCAATCAGAGTGCTGCTGTTACGTGTGTCAAGCCATCAGGCACAGTGTCGCAACTTGTGGACGCTGCGTCAGGTATTCACGCTAGGCACAATCCGTACTACATTCGTACCGTACGTGGCGATAACAAAGACCCTCTTACGGTGTTTATGAAAGATAAACAGATACCAAATGAGCCAGACTTTACGGCACCTGAAAGTGTTACGGTGTTTTCATTTCCTATGAAAAGCCCACAAGGCGCTGTATGTCGTCACGATATGTCTGCTATCGAACAGCTAGAACTATGGCATAAGATTGCAGAGAACTATTGTGAACACAAACCATCTGTTACGATCTCAGTCAAAGAGCATGAGTGGTTAGATGTAGGCGCATGGTGTTGGAATAACTTTGACGCTCTGTCAGGCATATCCTTTCTGCCCTTTTCAGATCACTCATACAAGCAAGCTCCTTATCAAGACATCGATCAGACAACGTATGAGCAGGCTCTAGAGGCCATGCCACCGGACATTGATTGGACAGAGCTACAGATGTTTGAGCGAGGTGACACGACCAGCGGATCGCAGGAGCTAGCCTGTGCGGGCGGCGTCTGTGAGATCGTGGACATCGGCGCATGAGACAGTCTGTAATCTCTCAAGTCAACGTGGCTCTAAGAGAAGACGGGAACATTGCTATTTCATACAACAATGTTCCCGTTACAGACCTCGTAGATTTATTTGAAAAAGAATATCCAGACTACGTTTATTTATCCACTCTTAAAAATTATATGAAAGACTTAGATGTTATCACCAAAGATTATTTAGATGCGATTGATGAATTAGGTTTGTCTGAATAGATATGCGCTCTAGCTTTACCCATTGCACGATTACCAAACCAGAAGGCTATGATAGCACTGAAGATAGCTGCTGTCTCGTTGTCCCATGCCATCTGTATTGCAATCGTCCAGTCAAGATTTTGTGTAGCAATCATGGCATAGATTAACGTGCCTTTGACTGCTGCAAACATTAGAAAGAACAGATAAGTAATGACAGGGCGCACAGAACCCCGAAGACTATTGATAATAGGGCCAGAGTCGATAGTTCTATCATGTTCATAAATACTCTTTGTTTCTTGTATCTCAGCTTCTGCGTCAAGCTCTTTAATACGTAATTCTGAAAGTTGTGAAGCGTACTTCGCTTTTGCCTCAAGCATTCGTAGCTCTTGCTCGTTTGCTTGTTTTTGTTTGAAGTATCCTAAAACTTCAGGTACGATTGATGTACCAAAACCNATAAGTGTTCCTATAAGTGATATCATTTTTTCTTACTCATCCAAGCAGACATGCCCATATACGCACCGACTACGCTTGCCATGCCTACATAAAATAATCCGAAGAGATCAGATAGAGCTTTGATACGACCGTCTGGAAAGATCGGTAGAAACAAAAGCGCAGTAAACACAATCATTACAATCATAGCCGTCCAAGCCATTCTACGTTGAGAGTCTGTTTTCTCTACGTTAGAGATGGCTTGTATTTCTTCGACAGTCACGCTGCCGTCACCGTCTACATCAAAGCTTTGGTACATATCTTTCCTTTCANTGTANCTTNTCTCTCATCTTNTTNNATAAATCCCACANACTTGTTATCTGTTTGTTTGCTACGTCTTGTTCGGCTCTAAGTTGAACAAGTCTTTCCTGTTGATCTTGTGTCCAANTAATGTTTTTATCTAGTTCTTTCTGAAGAGTGCAAACGTCTTTTTGTAGCTCTGAGATTTGTTCTCTGCTTCTTGTCGCCCACACAATTAAAAAACCGATAAACATTATCTGATGCCAATGTGTAGATAACATATCAAGCATTTATATTTTTCCTCCTTGTTATGTTTCCTGTTCTTTTTCTTTCNTTACTTCACTNGCTGTTCTTTCTAATTCTTTAAATATTTCATCTACTGAGTTAGGGCTAGTTAACTTATGACCTGTTACTGCTAGTTGAAAAGCTATTCTCTTAATATAAGCTCTAGCTTTTGTAGGCTCAAACAGACCTTCTGAAAAAATGTTTGTTAAAAACTTAGCCGACTCTTTATTTGTTAGTAAATCTTTAACGATGTTAGCTCTCGCTACTCTGAAATCTACTACAGCTTTTTCCATACCAATATATGCGGGTGATACAACATGCTTTCCAAAAGTGTTATATACTCGTCCTAAACCTTGTGCAGTGGTGTATTCTTTAGGAGCATTTCTTACTTCACTTGCTGAAGTAGACATTCCTCTAGTAATAGCACCTGCCTCCATAAGATTGTCGATAAATTCCATATGTTCTTTATCTTTAATTAAAGCATAAACCTCTTTATTTTCATCCCACCAATTTTGAGCAGCAACCATATCGTATTCATGCTCTACGTTAAATTTAAATTTTCTTTGTCTTAAACCTAACCTTTCATCTACCTTTCCAAAACCTCTGCGATTTAACTCCAGCATGATCTCACTGTTTCTTAACCTAAGTTGATTTAAAACTTGACGATATTCAAGACCTCTTTTTTTACCTATCTCACGTAAAGCAGTTGCTAAGTCTGTAGAAACTTCTTCCATGTCATCAACAGCACCTCCATAATTTTTAGGTCTTGCTCTGTTGATGTATGGAAACATATGTCTCATAAAATTATCATCTATGAGAATACCTGCATTTTTTACAATTCTGTCATAATCTGCTTGAGACATAAAACCTCTCTCTAAAGCATCTTTTGCATCTGTTAAAATTATTTCAAGAGTTGGCTTACCACTTAAACCACTTGGGCCAGTAGATATAGTTTTAAAAGTTTTTACAAATTCTGAATTTGATAATATAGTGTCTATTTCGTCTTTTAGTTCTGGCACATCTCTAATAATTCTTTCGTATTCTGTAGAGTTTTTTATACTAGAAATAAAATTCTCATAAGTGTCATACTTGAGACTACCTTCTCCTAACGTACGAGTAAGTAATTTTTCTTGAATGTCATTCATTTTTAATTCTAAAGCATTTAAGTGAACAGAATGTCTTGCAATAACAGGTCGTCCTAATTGAGCAACTGCCGTATCTCTAAATACTTTTTTTCTTACTTCAAAAGAGTTATTAATGAATGTAGAAAGTGTTTCACCAAACTCTTTTCTAGCTTGTATTACTTCGTCTCCGTCTTTAGATAAAACTGCTACCATATTTTCTAAAGTATCAACGTATTTAGATTTATTTGCTTGTCTAATCATAGGAGCAAATTCAGATACTACTTCTTTCATAACCTTATCTAAACTTGTTAAATTTAAGTTTTTATAAGAATCAACCATGTAGTCTGTCATTGAGTACAACAAAACATCTATAGCTTCTGGATTAATGTTTCCGTCTGCATCAGAAAATACTTTTGCAAAATGCCTAGCATTTGATGCTGTATCATCTCCTCCTGTAAAAAACATTTGAAATAATTGTGAGGGAGAAACAGGTTGTCGTCTTTCTTGTCCACCTGTGTTTGCAATTTTAAAAAAAGGACTGTCATCTTCTAGATATGGTCTAAATACATCTGAATAGTGTTTTCTAGCCTTCGCATAATCTTGTACAAAACTTCCTCCAAAAATTCCACTACCATTTTCTAAGGCTGTATCAAATTGATTAATACGTTCTTTTATAATTCTGTATCCATCAAAGTCGTTAGCATTAAACCTTTGTCTTGCCATGTCTCCCATTGCAGATCGCATAGTCATAAGAGTATCTACATTTAATTTTGCAGGTATCTCATATTTAGCTATCATGTTAGACACAACCATATTAGCTAAATCAGAGTAATTTACAGCCTCTCCTGATTGTTCTATCCTTCTAGCGTTTTGCATTACATCATTAAAGATCGCTTTCTTTTCTTCAGCAGTGCCTTGCCCTCCAACAACAGGATTTTGATTAATAAATTTCTGTATTTGAGTTTGAAAAGCTTGATACTGTTCAGGTGTAGAGACAGCTTCTGTTGAAGATAAACCCATTTGTTTTTTGAAGAAATCGGTGCTTGCATCTCGATACAAACGATTCATCGTAGCATTGTCAAATTTTCCAAAATTAAGAAATAGAGAACGAACATTTTTTTCTATGTTATCAAACTCAGCAGGTAAGCCTACCATAAAATCAGAAACGTCTATTTCTAAATCTGCATGGTCTATTTTTAATTTATCAAAAGGTTGTGTAGCTCTATTTTGCAAAGAAGAGAAACCACGTTGAAGAAGATTTATACTTTGTATACCTCTTTCTTTTCTAACTATTTCATTACCTATTCCGTTCATTCCGCTCATTTTCATTAAATCATTTACGTTGTCTTCAATTGCTTTAGTTTGAATGTTTAATGAAGAATTAGCGTATTTTTTTAACTTCTGTAATCTTCCTAAATCGAAGTCTAAATTCTGTTCAGAAATTAACCTATTAATGTCTTTAGAAAGTTCATTTAGAGCATCNGATTGTTTAATGTCTCCTGATTGTGTAAACTCTTTAAAAGCTTCTTTTAGTTTTACAGCTTGATCGCTTAATAATTCTTGATATTTTTCAGTTTCACTAATTAATGAACCTGATACAACTTTGCCAGAAAAAGAAGAAAATTCAACATTTGACATAAGAGCATTTCTCATGGCTTGCAATTTTGAAAAACCAAGAACTTGTTCTGCAAGTAAGGGAAATTTTTCCATAGCTTTCGGAGCTTGAGTATACAAATCATCCAACAAAGTTTGCAATCTAGCTATGTGTTGTATAGCTCTTCTAGAATCTTCAGTATCACTATCTAAAACTATTTTGTGAAATGCAGCACCGTACTTAATATTATTTTTAGTCCATCCGCTTTCTAGTATTGTGCCTAAAACATACCAACCATGAGCGCGTCCTTTATCATCTAAAAGACCTTCACTTATAGCTTTAGTTTTTACTTTTGCAGCTTGAGAACCGTTACCTTCTTTTTCTAAGTTTCTAATTTTCTCTAGAACCTCCTCACCTTGCGTAAAAGAAGAACGTCTTGCAGCATTGATGTCTGTTGTTTCAAGTCCATGAACTCGTAAAAATGTTTTACGTAGTGTATTCATTCCTTTAAAATCAGAATTTTTAAAAGCTTCAATAGATTTTCTAAATTCATTTTTATCACTAGAAGCTAATCTAGTTACAGTATTTAAAAGACCTCTTGAAAAAAGTGTTTGTCCATTTCTAACAGCCCAGTTACCCAAAAGACTTCCTGTAAAAGCAGCGCCCATGTTTGCCATATCGTCTTGAAAAATAGAATCAAAGATACTATACAATGTACCTCCTGCTACTGCTCCTAGAAAATCTCGTCTAGCATTTTTAGCCATTTCAACAGCTTTTGCTCTAGGAACTCCTCCTAATTCAAACACTTTTGCATGATGTTCAATGCTTGCTCCTTCTGAAAGAGTTCTGTAAAATCTATCAGGTGCGTATGTTTTTCCAAAATCAATGTTCAAAACTTGTCGATTAAAAAAATTGTCTTTAAAATTTTTAGTAATACCTGTTCTAAGAGCGGCACGGGATGCAACATAAACTCTGCCCGAATTTCTAGCAAGCAAAACAGCACCTCTTGTTGCTGCTAAAGAACCTCCAAATAAAGTTAACATTCCAGATATACTAGCAGCTTTTGTAAAAGCATTTTCTCTTTCTGCGGGTATCTCGAAAAAACCTCTTACGTTGTCGTAATACCTACTAAAAGCTACATTATCGTCCAAACCTAATGCTTGCTTCGCCTTATCTTCTAAATATTTTGAAATGCTATCAATGCGTCCCTGCATATCTTTTCTACCTTGTAAATAGGTAAGCATAGCTGTTTTATTAGTTGGTAGAAAATTTCGTGATTGTCTTTCTGGGCTAAAATAATTGTTAATCTCATCTCTTATATTAGTATATGTTCTTGGATCGATTGCAACGTCTATAGCTCCAGAGCCTGATCTAAAAGTTTCTTGACCTAATAGTAATACAAGGTCTCCAAGACCCTCCACTGCTGATATAGCTCCTGCGCGAGTGGTTAAAGTATCTGGTCTAGTTAGTGAACGTTCTGTACCCCCAATCGCAGATATAACAACATCTTTTGCGGCTGAACCTAGTATTTCTAACGTAGAAGGTTGTTGGTTTGCGTTTCTTTTGTTTTTATCGTGAAGCTTTTGCGCCAAAGATTTTTGTTTAACAGGTGTTGTTTGTGTGTCTTCTTCTTCTTCTTCAAAAAGGTCTTGGTATGCAAATATTTCTTCAGAAGCCTCTGATGGGTCACGAAAGGAAGGTAAAAATACATCCTCTCCCTCTAGAGTTCGGCGTGATTCTAATAGCGGAAGGTCTGAACGTCTTATATCTTCAATTAATTCTCCCTCTCGCATCATTCCGGTAGGGTCAGTAACTCCTCTAAAATCTCCATAGTTTCTAAGTACAGCTTGAAAACTTGGGTCTTTAACAGTTTCTATGCCACTTCCTTCTGGTATTCTTGCTGCCCTTTCATTGATACGTTTTNGGTATGCANCNNNTTGTNCGGGAGTAAACTTCTTTTCAAACAAACGGGGAGTTTTACCACCTTTTGCTATGTTTTCAAATACAAGACCTCGCCTCTCTTCAGTAGGGTCTACACCAGAAAGCTCTTGCATTTCCTGTTCGTACATTTCTTCATCTCTATTTTCACTCATCGTTACCTTGCCCTATGATATGTGTCAAAAATGTATGTTAAGAAGTCAGGATCGTCCCTAAAAAATTTAAGTATTACTGAATTTTGCGTACCTACATTGTTTCCAAACTGTTTCTCTAAAGTATCGTAATTAATATTTATTCCACCATCTGCGGCCTTTTGAAGAAGTACAGAAATAGTGGCTATATTTTGTGCTATGGTATTCATTTTTTCAAAATAAGGCACTTCCTTCAGCAATGCTAAAGACATAGCAGCTTTTGCTGCTCTGTTGTCGTTTGTTTCCGCAATTTCCTCTAATATTGTAAAATTGTCAGTAAGCGTACTTAGCGTACCACTAAGGTCTCCGCTACGATTATGTACCGCATTATATATGTCTTCAAAAGCTCTATAGCTGTCAAANTCTTTTGCATTACTTCTANTAATTTNACGACTATTATTTAAACCTCTAGATAGATTAACCGCAGTTTTATTTAAATTTCTAATACCTGTCTCATCTAAACCTACTGCCGTAAGTTCAGGTATACTTCCCAATTCTTTATCTTGTTCTTTTGCCATTAAAATAATATTTTGCACACCTTGACTTTGTGCTCGATTTTCAGTTTTTTCTAAATCTATACCAGCATTTTTTACAAACTGTTTTAGATCGGGGTTGTCGCCAAAAAATTTATCTAACCTTCTATTGTAAATCTCTTCTGCATATAAGTTAGGAACTGAACCAAGATTAAATCCTTTTCCAGTTGTTTCTAAAAGAAACATATTGCCAAAAGCACGATCTTTTATTTCTTGAGTTGTAAAGTTAAGATATCGAACAGCATTTATAGCAGATTCTTCACTAGAAAAGTTTCCACCCCACAAAGCTTTATAGATGTTATCAAAGTCTTGGTTAGAAATTGTTCGACCACCTGTCTGTTCTCCTTGAACGTATCCTGCTAATTTATAAGTTAAAGCAGCTTTTTCCCACATTAACGCGGTCCTTCTCAGGTATATGCTTTTTGCTATTTTTTGTTTAGTAACATCTCCTTCTGCTTTTTCCATAGCTTCTTTAAAATCTGTTTCTGCTATATCAAATCCCTCTCTTGTTTTATTTTCAAGGTTTTTAATTCGCCTATCATTATCTGGACGAAGAGAAACTTTATATCCGTATAGTTTTTGAAATTCTTCGCTATTGTTTTCAAATTGTTCATACAAAGAACCTTCTTTTATACTACTTAACAACTCACCTCCAGTATATTGTGCAGCACTTCCGCGAACCACTCTTGTTAATTCTTGTACAAATTTTAACGCGCTTTCAAACCTACCCGAAACTTCACCTGCTGCACCCATAAGAGGACTAACTTTAGAAAAAACATCTGATCCTCCAAACGTTTCAAAATCTTTTTCACTAACTAGTGCAAGCCTACGTATGCGTTTAAGCATCTTTAAAAGTTCATTAACATTTTTTTGATTATTTTCCATAGCTACGTAAAATCTTGTAGGTTTACCATCTTTGTCTGTCATTGCAATTCCACCACTCTCTAAAGGAATTGTAGATGAGGCTAAACCAGACCTTGTTATTACATGTGTAGCTGAGTTTGAAGCTATATAAATAGCAGCTTCTTTATATTCGTTTTTTCGACGGCTAGTTCCTCGTATTTGATTTTCTAAATCTAGTTTTCTAAAAAATAAATCTTGTCTTTCTTCATCTCCCAAAGTGTATCTTTCACTCATTTCTTTTTCTATAGCAGCATGTTCTTGTTTCTGTTCTGGAGTAGCATTCTCAAGTAATGCTTTTGTATTTCGTTTTTGATTTTCTATAGCCTGTCCTAAAGTACTTGCAGGTTGGGGGTTATAAGCGTAAACTGTGGTTGATGTTATTCCGTCTGCTGATTCACCTCTATATACATAACCACGCCCACCTGCTTTGGTTCGTTCTTTTTCAATTTGTTTCATATCTTCATTGGTTATTGCTCCTACTTTTAAAGCAATTTGAGCTAACAACGGATTGCGTAAAAAGAAATCTAACTCTTGAAGAGTTCCCTTTCCATCAGTAGAGGATACTCTTGCATCGTTTAGTCCGTTTGGTCCATGTACGGTTGTTGGGCTTTTTGCTCTAATAAGAACTTTTCTAAGAGACTCTTTTTCTCCTAACTTAGTAGCAAGAAATACAGCAGCATCACTTGCTACGTCTAAATCATCACTTCTTTTTCCTGCTTCACCCGGAGTTAAAATATTCTTTCTGATATTTGAAAAAGATTGAGTTACATTTGCAAACTCTTGTCGGGTAAACCCTAATCTTTCTGCTTCTGAAGAATAGTTTGCAAAAAATTGAGAGAAAAACGATGAAAAATTATTTGCCATTTTAGAATAGTGTGCATCAATTTTATTATCATTTCCAGACCTAATTGGTCGTCCAGTTTTAGAATCAACAACAGGTGTATTTGAATAAGAGTACTTACTAACCAGATAGTCTGTAGTGTCAAAACCTAACTGTGCTGCTACTTTATGCATACTTCCATGCAACCTCACTTGATCTTTTTGAGATGCTCTTGCGTNAGCGTCCTTTAATAATTTTTTCTCATTAATACGGTATGATTGGTCTGCTGCTCTTATAAATTTATCAAAAGCAAGAAGTCCCCTTTGTCTTACGTTAGCATCTTTACTTCCCTGACCAAACATATTATTAAATTCAAGAAGCTGTTGAGTACCCTCATTAGGAACATACACAGTAGTCCCATCATCTCTTTTAATATTATTAGCGTACTGGCTCCAATGACGAGTTCCTGTATTACCTGAAAAGGTCTCCCATTCACTTCTAAAAGCACGACCTGCATCACGATTTTCTTTCTGACGTTTTGCAAATTGTTCAGCTATTTTCATGTCAGCGTCAAACTGAAGTTTTCTATCTTGTTTTTCTATTTCAAAAATACGTTTTCTCTGTTCTTCAGCAGCTTTTCTTTGAGCTTCCAGTGCAGCAGCTTTAGCCTGATCCTCCTGCTGCCTCGAAATGTTGTANTGCCTAAACCTTCCTAAATCAAAAGCAGATTGAGAGGTATCTTCTCTATCAGGCAAAGTTGCAGCGGTTAAACCTAAACGTAGTAGCTCACCTGATTTTTCAGGATCAGATAAAGTTTTAGCAACAACCTTAGAAGCAATTTCTCCGATTCGATCTATAAATGCCATCTTATGCTACCTCTCTTGGTTTTGTCATAAAGCCCTCTGGTTCAGGAAACTGTTCTGGTTCTGAAGGAATTTTCATTAGTTCTTCTTCTTCTGGTGTAAATTGAATATTAAATGTATTATCAGGTAACGCTTCGTCTTCTAAATCTCGTAAAGCATCCGTATCTAAATTTTTTCTTACGGGTTTATTTTCAAGTATTACCTTATCTACTCCTTGATTTTTAGCTATTTTAAAAATTTCAATAGTTAAAAAAGGTCTGATTAGTTCTGCAACATCAGGATTAAACATACCTTGAGAAAAACCCATCATAACCATTGAAGATGCTAATGTTTCACAAGATATTCCTGCTTTTGTAACTTCACCTATTTCACGCTGAGTATTTTTTTGATACAAACCTGCTTTCAGAGTTAGAAATGCTTTCTCAACAGAAGAAGTCTGAGGAGGATTCTCATACGGCATAGAGCCGGGAGTAGCAGTAAGAGACTGCCCCGGTATAGGTTTTCCTATGTGAGGATCATTTTGCAGTTTTTGTGTCAAAGTTTCCATATTACGCAAGTCCTTTTAAATACTTTTTAAATTTTTTAGAATCAGAATTAGATACAACAGAGCGAGGAGAAGCCATAGAGCCTAGTATACTTGCGCGAACATCAGGAGATGCAGGAGGACTGTTCATCATGCTTGCAATAACTCTTTGTAATCCAGAGTCAGCGATAGATTGTGCTTGAGCATTCGCGTCTGTAGCGCCTACGCGACGATAGTCTGGAATACCTTTTACGAAACCTGCTGCTCCCAAGCTTGTTTTTTGAAAATCTAAATCATCATCTTCAAGAATTTTTGTTATGTCTGCGCCTGATGTAGCAGCACTTACACCAACAGATCGTCCTGATGAAGTACCAAAAAGAGATTGCCCTGCTCTAGCCGCACCTACTTTTGCTAAAGTACCTGCTCCGCTTGTAACTGCTGCTGTAATTGCTTTACCAACTAAACTTGAAAAAGAAACCATTATTTTTATTCCTCTACTCGATTATATAATAAATACATCATCATCTTCTACAATATTATTTTCAAACTCAAAAATGTTATCAAAAACGTCTTCAGTCAAATCAAAACTGTCATCGTCAACTGTTCCTATTCCAGATAAAAAGTCAAAACCCTCTTGCGCTGAACCGGGATCAACGTCAACATTACTACCACTACCACCAAGACCTATCGCACCAAGTAAAGCTCCAGCACTAGCTCCTAAAAGTGATGTTGTTTTACCGTCAACTTCTACTTCTGTTGTTAAGAATTGTTTTCCAAATCCAATTGCATCTTGTAAAAGACGTTGAGATGCAGCGCCAGCTTGAACTTGTTTTTTAAACTCTACGGTACGGTTAAACATATCAGTATTAAACTGATTTTCCATAGCACTTAAAACTATCTGATGATTTCGTTGCGTCTCATTTTCTAAAGAAGTATACAACTGATGAGCTTCATCGCGATATTTCTGCCAAAGTTGGTTTTGAGCTTGTTGCGTCAGGCCAAGCATGATAGCAGCATTAGTCTGATTTGCTCTGTTTTCATTAGCAGTGTTTGCCGTGTTAATCTGCCTACGCCAAGTTACATTTGATTGGTCAATCTGACTACGCATAGCAACATTAAATTGTTCACGTATATTATCTAAATTAGTATTAAACTCCTCTACAGAAGTAGTCTCTTCACTATTGAATTTTTGTATTGATAAATCTCTTGCTGCATTAGCCTGTTCGACTGTAGCACCTAGCTGATCGTAGAACTGATTTACTTGATTTTGAGAGGTAGCATTAAACTGCTGTGCAGCATTTGCAGCAGCTTGGTCTGTAAATAAAGATTGTACTTTTGATTGATATGTCAACACCGCAGCTTGCTGTTCATTTGTAGTATTTTTAAGATTCATATTTAAAAAAGACTGAGCATTTTGCTGTGCAGCTTTCATACGATTATCTAGATTCTGCCTATCCATTGTAGCAATAGTTGCAGCATTTGCAAGAGCAGTTTGCTGTTGATTGTTTAGGTTTTGTAGTTGAAGAGTAGCATTAGCTTGTGCATCTTGGGCTGCAATAGGAATAGTAGATTCGATAAGCCCTTGCGCCAAAGCTGCTGCNGCCATACTAGAGGAACCTAATCCTCGTTGCTGCATAATCTCATTTACTTTACGAACAGTAGGAGAAGCCCACGGAGGAAACTGCCCTGTCTCCATACCTTCTGTAAGCTTTTCAATCTGATATGCTATAGAAGCTTCGTTAGCTAAAGTCTGTGTCTGTGCTTCAGCTAGACTTCCACGTTCCAGCATCTGTTGTTTTGTACGCTCGTCTACAACCTGATTAGGGTCTACTACGTCATTTTCAGTAATGGACCCTGTAGCTGCTGTAGCTGTAGGCATGTTGCTAAAAGTGCGTTCTACGTTCTGTATTTGTGCGGCGTCTTGAGCCTGCACATTTACATCAGGTATTCCAGTAATTAAATTAGGACTAGAAACACGCCTTCGTTGCTCACTTGTGTCTAAAAATTTATCTTGATCTGCAAGAATCTCATCTGCTTGTACTTGTTGAGCTACAGGATCATACAACATTTCCACATTAGAAGGGTCTGTACGACCTGTCTGAGTGACAACATTAGGAACACCAATAGCTTGCTGACCACGAATAGCTAAAATAGGTGCGTTAACTATATTTGGATCGGGTAAACTTACTAACGGGTCTACCGCTACTTCTTCAGCATCAGTTTGTTCTTCAGACATCTTTACCTATCTTTCTTAATTAAATTTTGAATAGTTTTTGTTTCATATATACGAATAGAAAACCACACAAGAGTTACAAAAGATACAAGAGGAGGAAGCCATCCAGCTAAAAGAGCTAATGTAGAGCTTACACCTACAACGTCTCCTACTGTTTTAAGCTCTTCTGTCATGTAGATTCTCTTGGGTCTTGAGGCCACTCATCGAACTCTGAGGCTTTTTTACCAGCATCTGCCATCTCTTCTGTAAACACTGTCATAGCTTCTAGTCCTGCTACATCTGTCTTGTTATCTATGGCAGTCTCTAATGCAGCAGCTTTTGCACGTAGGTCTGTGCGCCACTTAGCAAGGTCTGAGGGCTTGGCAGTACCGTTGTCTTGCTCTCGAATAACGATCCAATCTGTTTGTTCTAGATAACTTTTAAGAGTTTGAGACACAGAGTTTTTCATTGTAGCTTTAATATCATCTACATTCCGAGCAGTTTGAGTTCTTTTTACAACAACTCTGTTAGACTCTATAGCAGGTGCAGCTTCAGATGTTGTATAAAACATATTTTCTATACGGCTTCCCTCATACTCATAAGGCACAATACCTAAGTCTTTACGTTCTGCGTTAGTCCACGAAGAGCCGAAGATAGACTTAGGGTATTGAATATCATTAATATACATAGACTTTGGCATATTAATAATCTCTACCAACTGACTGCCCATAATTCTTGCCCACATAGTTTAGTTTCCTTTCTTAAATTATCTACCGTATATAGGAGGTAGCGTACCATTACCACCTATCTCTGCCATAGCCATGTAAATATATGTTTCACCGCTTGCATTTGAATTTGCAGCAGTGTCTCTAGGTTTAAAGCCATCAGCTAAAATATCAAATGCTCCTATTTGTCCAGCCGTATCAGTGGCGGTTGAATTTGGTAAGAGTACAGTAGGGCTGGCAACATTAACTGGATTTCTTGCTGTGTCTAAGGTGTTCCAATTTCGATTTGACGCTAGACTTCTAACCATAACCCATCTTGGTGTAAATCCTAGACTAACATAAGGACCATCATTATCGCCATTTCCAGTGTATTTGCCCACTTTACAAACACCGGGAACACTTCTAAAACAATATGCAATCATCCCATCTGTACTGTTACTTTGATCCGCTGCGCCAAGTCCAATTAAGGTAGAAGACATTGCAGACTCATCCCATATTGTTGTGCCAGCAGTTCCTTGAACATTATTATCGTTAATTTTTAAATGGTCATTGTCACTTGTCATAAACTTGTGATATACAGGTTTATTTTGTCCATCTTCTGCTCTGGCAATGGCTATGATAAATTCTGGTGTTCCACCTAAACCATGACCAACAGTAGCTCCAGCAGTTTCATCACCTGTCCAAGATACTACAGAAAAATGACCAGAATCTGCTGCAAGAGATGTGCTGGCAATACTAGGAGGACTGTCTGCTGAAATAGCTGTGCCAGTTGTTGCACTGTCACCTACAAGCCACTGCCAAAGCACATAGCTTTCGTTTGCAGTATTTACCTGTACATCACTACCAATCTGTACACCTCTTTGAAGAAAGCGTTGCACAGTATTGGTATTTGTAGTTTCTGGTGTGGTAGTTAGCCCATCTGTATGAACTTCAACACCAACTCCCCTAACTCTATCTATTAACATATGAGAGTCAGAAGAATCTCTATTCTTAATCCATGCCCAAGCTGTGAGTTTGGATGCAGTATCGTCTAAGTTATCTTGGTTGAG
>FUFK010067633.1_pt1 | contig 14370 bp, 20 predicted proteins | sample 1021851 | NCBI WGS metagenome assembly FUFK01 (sample SAMEA51879418, study PRJEB19060) | metagenome | reverse complement strand
AGGTTCAATTAACTCTGGTGGAAATGTTGCAAAGTGCGCACCTTTGTATGGTTTTTTAGTTACTGACCAAACAGATCTTTTATTCTTTTTTGTATAACTTTTTGTAAGACCTGAATGTGGTTGTAATCCTGTTCCTTCATTGTGGTATTTTCCATTGGTTCTGTCTCTTGTTCCCCAATCTTGTTTAACTGGTTCTTTAATTGCTTCATTGTTATAATAGTAGTTTTTACTTTTACTTAATAGGAAAATATATTCATGTGCTTTAGTACATCTATCTTTTACACTTTCTGGCATTGGGTTAGGTTTATGCCATATAATATCTTGTCTCAAGTACCAACCATCTTTTCTTAATGCAAATGCTAACATCCACGGAATACCAATCAAATCCTTACTCTTGTATCCCTCTAATTTATTTGCCCTAACAGGTGTTTTAGTAGGTAAATCCTGTCTAGTTTTACTTACTGTCTGTTTAGGATAATTTCCATCTTTTCTATAGTTATAATAACTATCTCCTATATTTAACCATAATGTGCCATCATCAGTAAGATTATCTCTTACCAATCTGAATACTTTAACCATTTCATCTACATAATCCTCTGGTGTTTGTTCCATACCAATCTGATTATTTTCTCCACCATAATCTCTCAAACCATAATAGGGCGGGGATGTTACACACACCCTCGCCTTTTCATCAAATTGGGATAAAGTATCCCTACAATCTCCAAATAAAATTGTATCTCTCATGATAATTTAAACTCAAAGTAGAATAATTTAGTCATCATCTTCATCAGATGAATCACCCTTCCCATGAATAGGGTCTGCCTTCCAGTTGGTAATTGCCTTTGCACCAATTTTAGGTGCTATGATTACTCCCAAAGAAACAGCAGCATTGTAACTCTCAATAAGTTTATCTTCAACAATTAATATGTCCATGATAACTCCAGAGGTTTTTTCTGTCCACTCCTGTGGTGTTTTCATTGTGAGATGTTTCTCTAAGAATTCTACAAACCCCTTCTTTTTCTCTCCACCACCAGCATGATTATCAGCAAAATGATATGATGCTGTGAGTCCAAGAACTAATCCTGCTTTTAAAGGTTTTTTCCAAACATCATTGGTTGAATACTTTATAGTGTTTGCATAAGTTTCAACTGCTTGTTTTGTATAGGTAGAACCATACTTGTTAATACAAGTTTTGAGTTTAGCAAGTCCATCTATGGCATGACCATCAGGGTCTCCAACTTTTTCAACATGAACACCTATAGATGCAAATGTTGCTTCCCACTCAAGTGATTTCTTATCCTTTCTTGCTACACCTGCTCTTAATCTAGCAATAGCACTAGGGTTGTTTCTAAGATAATTAAGTTTATCAAAGAAATTAGATTCTACTTGAATACAATCCTCAAGACTTCTATCCTCTGGGTGTTTAAGAATATCTGGAATCTGACAGGGAACTTCTTGTTTTCCATCCCCTTCAAGATAAATTGATGCTAAACACGCAGTATGTTGTCCATCAACTACAACATATTGTCCACCTAAACACTTTGGTCTTATGGCAACAACAAGTGGTCTTGCAAGAGCAGGATTAAATTGTTTTGCCTTTTTGATAAATCTCTCATTTATGAGTCTTTGATATTTGTTATCAGTTAACAAATTCTCTACCTTAATATAGGTAATTGGTGTAAAAGATCCCCTGTTAAGGTTTATTTTGATTTGCTTTTTAACTCCAATAGCAAATCCAGTAACAACTTGATATATTGTCACTAAAGTTTCTTTAGGCACTTTGAATGCCCTGTTTAATAAAGTCATATGACCTCCTAACGTTTATTTTAAGTCCCTATTGATATGTTTCAACCTCATGACTGATAGGAATTTAATCCCTATAAATTAAATATATCAGTAGGTAAATTATATGTCAAGTCCTTCTTTGTTAGAATGTCATCATTATTATCTAACCAATTTATTATAGGTTGCCCACCATATCCATTTGTCCATACATACCAAGCATAAGGCATCATACCAGTATTATGTTTACCATCTTCCCTTAATGGTTCACCTAACATTGGTGATCTAGTGAATACATATATTTTTTCCAATCCATAATTTTTATCAGAGAATATTTCATCATATCTTTTCTTTCCATGCAAATAATACAATGGTAAAAGAAAAGCAAACTTTGACTTAGAAATTTGCTTTGCTTTTAATATAAACTCAAAAGCAAGAGAATAAGGTGGGTTAGTAATTATATAATTATAATTATCATAATCCCATAAGAAATTACTTTTATCTTTATCTCTTATGTCATAAGAAGTGATTAATTCTTTATCCCATCTTTCATTTAATATTTTACTAATTGCTCCATCACCACAAGCAGGTTCACAAACTGATAGAGAATTATCAAAAGATTCAGCATCTAGAAATTTGCGAGTTAAACTGTAAGGTGTTTCATAGAAGTCACTCTTTTTACCATTTGAATCTCTTTTACTAACTTTACCTACTCCAACAATATTAATATCTTTAATTGTATTGTTGTGACTAAAATTTTTACCCATAATAAATTAATAATTAATTTTGTCTCACACTATTGATAAACAACTGTTTACCAACTGGGTATCTTGATCTGATAAAATCTTGAATGTATCTTCTATCAGCAGTATCTACAGTTTCAGTAATATAGTGTGACCTNTTTTGGTGGTCAGTATATCTTGCATTAACAATGTATTGAGTCATAGTTGTTAAAGTCCACCATTGAATCCACTATCATTTTAGCACTTTTATTGTTTTCTATCAACTTATTCATCCATATTCTCTCATCAAGTGTAACTTTACCATCAGTAGAAATCATTCTACAACAAATGTCTATGATTCTATTTCTGTAGTTTTGACTTAACATTAATACCTCATAATTGCTAACATTATTGTTGGAGCTATAGTATAAAAATAATCTGCCCACTCACAATTACCTTTACCAAGATACTTATCATAATATAATTCTTTAACTGCTGGAATAATAAGTGCAATAATCATTCCAACTATTCCACAATAAAGTATAAGAATAAAAGAGAGAATAGATCCCCAGAAAAAATGCAATAATTTATCTTTTTGAATGTTTGAAAGTTTCTTTAACATCAGGTACTCATTCTTTGGTGTACTCTACCCATAATCTTTTGCTTTGCTTTCTTATCAGGGTTTTGTCCTGTTTCTTTTTTATAATCTGCTATCCCTTGATCTTTCATTATATTTCTCAATTTAGTTTCACCTTTTCTTACTACCTTCATTCTTTCTGCTCTGGTCATACCAGATGCCTTTGCAGGTTTATAATTTGGATCTACTTTTGCTTTTGCTTTTTTTGCTAGTAACTCATCAGCAGTTTTAGGTTTAGCACCTGTCTTTGCTGCTCTTCTTTCTCTTGCTGCCTTTCTTTGTGCTTCTCTTGGATCTAGTCTTGCACTACCTCTTTCTTTTGTTGGTTGCTGTTCTCTACCTGCTGGTGATCTCTTTACATTACTTTGTCCTATATCTTTTCTATCCTTATATGTCTTTGCAGGTGCCATTTTACCACCACCTACTGCTTTCATTCTCCTCTTCTCTGCATCAGTTTGCTTTCTCTTTGGTGCTATTCTTCCACCCTCTCCAGTTTTCTTTATTTGTGAACGCCCCATTACATCCTTATCATAAACTGCCTCACATAGAGACATAAATTCTAAGAATGACTTTTTCATTGGAAGATTAATTTGTTTCATATATTATTTATTTCTACCAAACATCAGGCAAGTTTAAATCCTCTACATATACTTTTAATTTTTCATTAGGATGAACATCTAATGTTTTTGACCAGTTAATGTTAAANGGATTAAAATCCTCTTGAACATCNANCTCTAANGTAACTCTGTACTTAGATTTGAGTTGGTCTTGAGCGTAACTAATTGACATGAGAAAACCCTGAGAGATTACCTTTTACCAGTATAAAGAAAATAATCCAAGTTGTCAAGAGATCCAATCAATAAAGTGACCATTGTAACATAATCATAACACTATATATGGTATCTCNGTACTACACTTGTAATAATTTATTTCTCAGGTCTAAAATTTTCTAAGTAAAATACTTTTGAATTAATTTGTTCTACATTTTTNTACTCTGGNTNTTNNTGTGCAAAGGAATAATTTGTGTCCTCAATTAATTTATTTGTCAGTTTGCATAAAGCATCTAAGGTATCAGAATTAAATTCATCTAGCATTGTTCCTTCTCCAAATACTCTCTCCTTTACATAATCCAATGCTGCTAGATATGAATCTGTNTTCTCTTCAAAGTTCTTTAGNTACTTGACACTATCATCAGGGGAAAAGAAATCTGGTATTGGCATAAAACTGAATAATTTATTCTTTATTTTAGAATAAATTTTACTGAACGTCAAGAGGTCTGTGTTGTTGTGACTTGTATGCACCATAACTTAGTTCATCAGGGTCAGTNTCATCTTGTTTACTAACTCTTTTCCTGATAAACTCTAACTCATGCCAATTTGATTCATAGCAACATAAACATACATGAATCCTTTTATGAAAAAATGTAGATAGATCACATTGTGGTCTAGGTTTTGTTGCAATNTCAATGGTTATGTAATTAGATGTTGCCACCCATTTATCTTTAATTCTCTTTGCATTATCATCTGGTTTACCTTTATAGTAAACCCAACCCTCATGTACCATGCCAAGTTCTGTTGTCCAACGAACATAGTCATTTACTTGAGGATCATACATTTCTTTGTTGCATCAATTGAATTAAGTTTTTTAAATTTGTTATTTCTTTGTTTTTTTGATTTACCTTCTCTTCCAGATCCCTGACGTGCTTTTGAAGAGATGGAACCAAACTAAAGTTATCTGACATCGCTTTCTAAGTTAAGAATGAGGANACAACNTTTGACTCTGNNTTGCCTTCCACCTTATATTTATCTGATTTGGATATGTTACCCCTTAATTTNCCATAGTATTCTAAGAAATTATCTTGATCTTCTGCAACAATTAGATCAAAACATTCTTCTTCTGTGCCTGCAATTACATTCCAGATTCCACCATATTCAGACTGAGGAAATGGTACAAAATGATCAACAATGTACAAGAATTTCATTTTCTCCTGTGTTTTTTCTATTATAGTGACAGTATAGGGTATCAGGAATCTTTTGTCAATTCAGCAGTTGAAAATAATATTCTACTCCAATGCTTNTGTTTCTCATCTAGGTCTGAAATTTTATCTCCTAGANTTAATTGCTTTTCTATTANTTCTATCTTTGCAATTGTTAATTCCTCAGAATANAANTTAATTGGTTGTTTTCCATGTAAATTATCGCCACTCATAAATCATCCTCCTTTACTAATTTGACTAGTGAATTATCTCCATTTCTTTTATCATTTCTAGTTTTTGGAACTCTTCCTGTAGGTTGTAATAGATTTTATAAGATTCAGTTGTAACATAGTACCCAATAATCTTATTGCCATCACAAGAGTATCCATATCCTTTCACTTTTTCCCTTTTACCATCAATCATCATTGTCTTAGAACCATCTAAGTATGATTGATATTTTTGATCCAAAGGAATCATTGCTACCTCCAATAAGAACAATATCTTGATATTATAACATTATCTATAAAAAATTGACTATTCTTAATGTTGTCTTTAGAGTTCCTCAATATAACTTAATCAAATATGCCATCTAATGAGTCTAAATCACTACCATTTCTCCTTCTTTTGCTTAATAATTGTTCATCTACACCNTCTCCAACCTNTCCCAGTTGNTCATTCAATTTCTTCTCTTCCTTNAATGCTTTGACTATCTCATCATAATTCATTTGATGACCTCCCAGTTCTTATCAAACTCCTTATTCAATTCAAAAGAATACTTATCAGTGATAGAGGAAAGATAATATGTATGTACATCCTCTTTAGTTACTCTACATGAGTGCAATCTGTTCATATAACAATCAAACTTCTCTTCTGCATCTGTGGATTTAGGTTTCACATAAATGAATTTCTGTTTAGTCAGTGCCATGATAATTTAAAGTAAAGCGAGATACACCTTGATTAAACTAGACAAAGCTAGTTAGGCTTTTCAAGATTTTAAGATGCCTGTATGTTAAGACAGGATAATTTATTAAAGAGAACTTTCTCCATAGTTGCTGCTTCCTCTTCACATTGAGGTAGTCCTTTGACATGTTGATATACATGCCATANNTCATGNACTAANGTTGTNAGATAAGTCTTGTAGTCAAGTTTGTTATGNATTTCTATAAGGAAAGTTCTAGGTTTTGATANACTTCCCTCNACCATNCACCACCCAAAGACACCATCACTTTCTANNTTCTTNTANACCAAAGAAATGTCTAGATGATGTCTAGGTAGATATTGACTCTGAAACCACCTTAAAACCCTCTCAGAGGTGCTTCTATGCTTGTCTCCTATGATACTAGTATAAAGCATGACGAATGATAATTTGTGTCAATCTAACACCCCAGTTCATGGCAACCATGAAACTTGAGATGAATATCATGAATTTTTNTNTTTCTAGTCAGTTGCATCACATATGTATGAACTGTCTTTATTCTAACTTATTTTCAGCACCTTGTCCATTTCTTGTGACACTTATTTAAATGGTCTATGAATTGGTTATATAAGAGAAACTAGTATATAGAGGTCTAGTACTATTTTTTTGAATTTCATTAAAGGTCAAATATTTATTATTTGATGGTTGTCCTATTGTAGTTGCTTGTTTCAAATAAGCTACACTATTTGTATGAACATATACAACTCCAGTTACATCTGCAGCATCACTAGTACCATCATACCAATAAGTACCATTAGCTTGACCATTTTGTGTTGGTACAAATGGTAAATTATAAAGAACCATTAATCCACCATTTTTACTTCCAGTTTCAGCAAATACGAATGCACCTTCTATATAAACTTTATTACCTATTTTTGTATATTTGTATGTATTAGTTTGTACTGAAATATTTGAACCAGCAGCATCATGTATTAAGATATTAACTGTGCCTTCTTCATAATCGTCAAACAATTCACCTTCACTGCTTGTATTACTTCCACCACCTGTTGCAGAGAAGTCAATACCATAACCAGAATCAAATTTTAAATTACCTGCAAAATGAGCAGAACGAGTAGTACCAGTATCTCTACCAACTACAAATGGAGTTCCTGCCTGTGATGGAACAGCAGTAACACCATTAACTTGGCTAGATCCTGGAAATACAGCTTGCACTGTGCTACCATCCCAATATTTGGTTATTGTTCCATCAGATCCTATGCGAAGTCTTTCAACTACATTTGATTGAAATCTCAAACTATCATCAGCATGATGATATGAAATTCTACCTTGATTCTTATAACCTACACCATCAGTGAAATAGATATTACCAATACCACCTGATGTGCTTCCAACAATTGATATACCCTTCTGAGTGTCACTTGTAGATCCTATAATAATATCATCAGCATCAGTAGTTGCTTCAGAATAACTTGTAGTATCAATTAAAACAGTGCCACTTGATGTGAAATTTGAAGCAGTTACAATACCAGTAACATTTAATTTATTAGAAATATTGACATCACCCCATGCTCTAGCTCTCATAAATTCTGAACCACCAGATCCAAATACAAGAGAATCAAGAGAATGTTTGTATTGAATATATCCCCTATAAGCTTCAGTGCCAGTTGAACCATCAGCAAAAAATACAGAGGATTCAGAAGATGAAGTTGAGTCAATAGTAAGACTACAATTTCCTGAGTTATTGACTAATGTTAATTTATCAGAGGCATTATAAGCAGCAGTTACACCACCAATTCTTACAACTCCACTTGAATCAACACGAAGTGCTTCACTACCAGCAGTTTCTACTGTGAATGTATCAGCAGCAGGGAATCTGATTGCAGTATTTGTATCACCACTATGGATTATTTTGTCAGGTATTGTTACATCACCAGTAAATGTAGATCCATCAACAGCATTGAAATTTACAATCTCTGCATCATTAGCAAAAATTTCAATATTACCATCACCATCTTGAACAATACCAGAATCACTATCACCTATACAAAGAAAAACATTCTTATTAGCTGGATTCCCACCAGGCGTGACATTTCCAAAAGCAAAAGTTCCATTTGATTCAATGGAAAGTCTCTCTGTACCACCAGTTTCAAATGAAATAGTATCAGCAGCAGGGAATCTAATTGCAGTATTTGTATCACCAGTATGAATTATCTTATCTGCTATTGATACATCACCTTGTGCATCTATTGTACTTCTTGCTGTTATAATACCAACTGCATCTACACTTGTGACATCTTCATATGTCATTGTGCCAGCAATATTCACACTACCATCTGTGTTTATTAAAATAGATGGTTCTGATCTATCAACATGTTGTATATTATTAGTCTTTAATGTGCTCATTGCTCATTATCTATGTTTTTAGTTATTTATGTTATCCATGATGTATTATATGTTGAGTCTCCCTCCCCATACTCTCCTATCGGAACTATATTGAATGCTAATGATTTTCTATTATTTTCTCCATCATGTTTATCTATCTGATGTTTAAGATAACTTGGAAAGAATAACAATTTGTTCTTTTGAGGTGGAATATTCCAATGATGTGAATTATGTATATTAGATTCTTGAGATTTAATATAAAAACAATTTAAAGAAAACACTGGATTCTCAAATTTAATGTTACCACTGGTATTTTCATATTCATCATAGTAATAGACACCAGAGTAAAAACTGTTTCTATGATTATGTAGTTGACAATCTTGACTTGGTTCACATTCAGTGATCCATGAGGTTGTTATCATGAACTCTTGTTTCCAACTCATAAATTCAGCAACTTTATTAAATTTTTTCATCAAAAGTTTTTTAATTCTTGGATAATTCTCCAATATTCTCCTATCATCACTAACTTTATTACCATCACCATATTCAGTTACAAAAAATTCTCCATCATATTCTTTCAATTCATCAGTATCTTCCTCAACAAAGTCCATGAATACTGAACTAGGAAATAAGGGTAATATTTTCATTTAAGTCACACCTCTATCCCATGCACAGTGTGCTCGCTGACCATCCTGTAAAACATAATGAAAGAAAATTTGATGATAGTAAAGTTCTTTATTATTTGTTGGTAAAGATGATTCTAAAGTTCCTGGCATCACATGTCTCCAATGTGGTCTTTCACATCCCTTGTATATCATGCCATCACCAGTTTGTAATACAACAGATCTTTCCTCTCCCTTAGTTAACAATTGTTTTTTTGTTTTATCTGTATAGGTGTTTGGTGTCTTAATCCAGATTGGCCAACTCTCCTCCAAATTTGTACTGACATGAACAGTAACTGATATTTCACAAGAGTCTCTATCAGTGTGCTTCTTCAACTCTTGACCAGGCAGATAAAATCTATCATAGAAATAAGTTGTGTAAAGTTTACGTCCTATAATCTCTTCAATTTTCTTTCCAATCCTAGAGTGTATTCTTCTATACTGTGGATGATTATATCTAGAGAGTGATCCATCTACCTGTTCCTCTACTGGAATATGTTCAAATTGATGAAGTTCTTTACCCCAATACATTAACATTCCTCTTTCAGTAGGTAGAGGATGATAGAGTTCTTCAACATTCCACAAATCCCTTACTACATAATATCCATCTTCATCAAATTGTTTATTATTAGTCCAAGTGGATCCATGATTATTCCACTCACTTGCAATGATTTCTGGTTCTTTCATATATTCTTCCCTATTATTTCCATTGAGGACCTACAACCCATCCAACAATGGATTTACGTACACCCTTCTTTACTTTATTAACACAATGCTGAGTGCGAGAATCAAACAAAATAATAGTTCCCTTCTTTCTAGGTGCAACATACTTCCTTCCCTCTTCAGAAAGTAGTATAACATTACCACCTTCATAGTCATCAGGATCAGATAGTTGTATTGTAAATGATAATTTTCTTATCATTTCAGTATTTTCTTTTATAAAATCTTTTTCTAATCCCTCTGGTTGATTACCTACAGTTACTGGTTTATATTGATTTCCTAATCCAGCATCATTATGCCACCCATAAAACTGACCTACTCCATACTTTGTAAATTGCATGGTTTCACCATCAATATTTCTTAAATCATATAAAAAGTTTTCTCTATTTGCTCTCTGAACATAATGCCAAACAAATCCTGCCACCCAATGAGTAGTAGGAATCCAAGCATTTTGTGAATTTCTTTTTTCTTTATTTAAAGCATCCCCATACAATTTGGAGTCTCCCATCTTATCTTCAAAGTTATCTGAGAGATCTTCTTCTATAATATCTATTATCTTATCTGGTAAATTAGTATAATACCATACACTTTGTAAAGCCATACAGTTAACAACACATCAATGTCATTATATATGTTTACTTTCTGAATGTCAATCTGATGGATATGCAATCACCACAATACCAGGACCACCAGCACCACCTGTAGCTAACCAAGAAAATCCAGGATTTAAAATCATTCCACCTCCACCACCACTTCCAGTGGTCATTTGGCCATCCTGTCCCATTCCATATTGTGGAACATAGGAAACACCACCACCATAATTTCCAGCCTTTCCTGTAGTACCACCATCACCACCAAGTGGGTTCTCAGGACTTCCTCCTCCTTTTCCTCCAGCACCACCTGAATTATTCCAAGTACCACCGCCGCCACCAGCGTACCATTTAACTCCTTGTCCTACAATTGTATATGCTACACCATTACCACCATTACCAGCACCACTAGGTGATCCATTAGTGCCAGAGGCAGCAGCACCACCGCCACCACCAGATCCTAGAGCAGTACTAGGACTGTATGTAGCACCTGCACCACCAGAATATCCCCATCCATTATCAGGAGAAACTTCATCAGCGATCACTACACTGCCAGGATTTGCAGTTGCAGCTGATGATGCATTTTGATTTCCATTTCCACTACCACCAGCAGATCCAGAGGTTCCACCCAATTGACCATATCCTCCACCATATCCACCACCTGTGGCAGTTAAACCATTAAATGAACTATCACCACCTTTATAACCACTACCCTGACTGTCAGGACCACCATCACCACCCAAATAGCTTGGTTCCCCACCATTACCAACAGTTACAGTATGAGAGCCTGCTGTTACACTTCTATCAGTTTTATAAATTACAGCTCCAGCACCACCGCCACCACCAGGTCCAGCATATCCCTCTCCAGAACCACCACCGCCTCCACCACCAATTATGAGACACTCTATATTTTGAATATTTTGATTAGCTACAAAAGTTCCACTCTCTATGAATGTATGAACAACTTTTCCTCTCTGTGGACTTAAATCATCAGGAGCATAAACAGCAGTAATACCACCACTTGCTTTTACATTACCTGGAAGATTATGAGTTCCAATTTTATATCTGATTATTACACATCCTGATCCACCTTCTTTACCATTATATCCATTACTTCCGCCACCTCCTCCACCACCAGAGAATCTTTGTCCAATGGCTGCGTTAGCAGTAGGTTGATATGATCCAGAACCACCACCACCATTTCCACCAGAACCTGCTGATGATTGGTTTTGAGATGAACCACCACCTCCTCCACCACCAAAGGATGTTCTAAAACCAGGTGCAATATTAACACTAGTAATACCATCACCACCATCAGCACCAACAAGTTGAGGAGAACCAACACTAGATCCTGGTGAAGTGGCTCCACCACCACCTCCACCAGCATCAGCTCCTGGCTGATCAGATCCATCACCACCATTACTTCCTTGAGAGGGTGATCTAGGGGGAGTATTTCCATATCCACCTGTCTTGTTAGGTCCTACGTCACCTCCACCTCCTCCACCAGATCCACCTGGTCTTCCTGAGTATATAAGAAATCTTCCAGGAGCTGGATAAGAACCATAACTTGGGTTATATCCAGCTCCACCACCTCCACCACCTGTGGCTTCTTCTCCTTCAGGTGTACTGGGTGGTCCAAAATAAGAGGGTTGACCATTACCAACAGCATTACTATTAGAATTATTACCAGCAGGTGGTGTACCAGGAGAACTTCTTCCTCCTCTACCAACTCTTACAGTATAAGTACCAAATCCATCGCCAGCTTGAGTAGAATTAGCTTTTCCAGCAACAAAAACTTCTTGAGCTGCAGGATTATTCAGAGGAGATCCAGATAATTTAATTCTGACGCCACCGCCACCACCTCCACCAGCACCTGGAGTAGAAGCAGTACCACCACCAGCTCCACCACCACCAACTACTAGGTATTCTATTTCATCACCATATGCACCTAGACTGAGGACTTTAAATTTTCCATCACGTAAAAATATATGAGCTCTATAAACATCTGTTCCTTCTATATAATCATTTACTGCATCACCACCTTCACATTGCATTCCTTTAACACCAGCCCATCCACCACCTTTACGCATCTGGAACTGATCTGATGCAGAAAATACTCCTCTTAATTCACCAGGAGCATATCTATTGTTAGGCTCTTGAACATCTCCTATTTGACCACCAATATATCTTGACATTAGTAGTTCCTCCTATTAATCAGTAATAGCATCATATGATACTAACATAGTTAAATCGCTGTTAGCACTTGCCATTCCTTCTATTTTATCTCCCTCTTCCAAATAAATTCCTGAGTTTCTATCCATCACATTTAAACTTGTACCAGGTGGAACTGGAACTTGATGTATTATTTGATATCTTGCAGCAGCAGAAGCAGAATAAAAATACACTGTTGCAGTAGCTGTATTTGTTCCATCAACATTTGCTACTATAATAGAATTAATCTTGTTCACATATTCTGATGCACAAGTGACCCATGCACTATTACTTGTAGTCAAGTTTCCATAAGCTGTTTTTCCAGTGATGGTTGCTACGTTTACTATATTAGGGGCTGCCATTGTTTAAAAAAATCTCCGTAGTGTTATTTATCCAAATACCATTGCCATGGCAATTGCTTTACCTGCAGTTGCAGCAGACTTACCATTAATCAATACATTTGAAGTTGCATTCAATGTTCCAGTTACTTGTGCTGTATAGGTAGTCTGGGTGTAGTTACCACCAATATTTAAATTACCAGCTGTTGTGAGTTGCATTCTGGTACTACCACCAGTATTAAAATACATAAAACCATTAGTGCTTCCAGAATTACCAGCAAGTAATCCTAATTTACCTTCATTACTACTAGCTTCATTCCCATAGAAAACTACTTGAGCACCTCTATTCTGGTTGTTAGCTCCACCAGCAGCACCAATATTCAAATATCCATTATCAGAACCATCTGATGTGGCTAAATGTATTTGTTGTGCAGTAGAATTAAGTTCAATATCATTTGCTGAGATCTTAACTCTTTCTGAAGCACCAGCAAAGAATGACATGTAATCACTACCATGATTATATCTTATCTGTCCAGCATTTGAGTCACCACTATCTCCAAAGTAAATATAATTACTTGCAGTGGTTCCACCAATTCTGTTTCTAAATATTGTATCATCACTAGCAGTAGTACCAGTTGCTTTTAATAAAATAGATGTATCAGTTTCACCACTAATATCTAAAGCATATGAGGGAGCTGAAGTAGTATTGATACCTACATAACCACCACCAGGTTGAAGAATTAATTTTCCTGGTAATCCAGAAACACCAGGCTGTGATGCTTGAATCCATGATGATTCAGATGATGCACCAAGACCTATTCTTCTATTTCCAGATACCACTAAAAGAGTTGCTCTGTCTGTTTGAGCAGAGTCTGATGGAAAACCTCTTAATGCACTGTTAGCTTGAAAAGCAGTTCTATCTTCACTGGAAGATCCTGCTGTGGCTTGATGTGAAAAAGTAGCAACACCAGAAACTACTTGTAATCCTGTTGTGTTTCCAAATATACTTAATCCTCTTGCTGTTACAATACCAACTGAGTCTACATTGGTTACATCCTCATAAGTTAAAACACCACCAATAGTAGCATTACCTGTAACATTTAGTGTTGCTATTGTACCTATACCAGATGCATTTAGACCTGTAGATGTTCCATTAAAGTTTATTCCATTCTGCGCAGTAATAATTCCTGATACATTCAGACCAGTTGTAATTCCAGATACTTGTAGATTAGTAACTCCAATTCCCTGTGCTGTAAGTTCTCTTGTATTTAAATCAACTAAATTAAACTCACCATCAATCCTAGTCGCAGTAAGAACACCAATAGGTCCAACATGAACTGGACTTGGTGTTGTTGTTATTGTACTGAAACCTGCAATGTTGCGTGCGCGAGTCATATCTAAATCTTTTTATTTA
>FUFK010048112.1_pt1 | contig 14370 bp, 2 predicted proteins | sample 1021851 | NCBI WGS metagenome assembly FUFK01 (sample SAMEA51879418, study PRJEB19060) | metagenome | reverse complement strand
ATCTGATGGTGTATTTTGTTGATCTGTTACTTCATTTGATCTAAAAATACCTTCATTAGATATACCATCATTTAATGAGTTGAATACTTGAACATCAAAAGGTTCTACTGAGTAATTTCCAGATTCATCAAATGTTCTTTCGGCAAAATAATCTCTTATTAATGAATAATCTGATTTTTTAACAATCTTTTTAATTTCTCCCTCATCTAACCTTAATAATTCAATAAAGTTTGTATCATTAAAATCAGTTAAACTTTTCTTTGCTAAAGTTGTGGTTATTTTTAATCTATCAGCACCTGGTGCAGCAAAGTTTGAGAATCCTCTTGCATTGTCATAAAGAGAATCATCATTTTTNGCAGTNATTAACTGCTCATCAATATTNAAACCAACNCTATATGATGGTGTATTTGAATAGGGATCTAAAACAATTTTATCTGTTGATACATCAACAAAACTTCCTCTNATAAAATATGTTCCNGAAGATATTCCAACTGCNGATCCNATGGCAGAAGCATTANTATCNACTAATGTTANTACAGTTTCACCTTCATTNATNGCNGTATTTCCATAGNTAAATGANTCTTGNACTATTAATTGNTCNCCATCATNTAAATTTGATATNTCATTATTNTCNCCTGANTGNAAATATTTNACATATATTGTTAAATCATCTANCTNAGTATTNNTTCCAGNNAATTCNTANCTATCAATTGTTAAAANAATACCAGAAGTTTGNCCTTTNAATCTNAANCCTANNANTTGATCCAAATANAANGTNACTGGNATACCTAAATGANTATCTAATATTCTNACTGAATGATATTGTTGNTCAAAATTTATATTACCAGGTATNACCATAGACCCATCTTTAAAGATGTGACTACCNAATGATTCAATTTGATTNTGTAANGAAGATTGTAGAGTTGTTAATTCTCTTGCTTGAACAGGGAATCCTGGTTTAAACAGAACTTTGTAAAACTTATCTTCCTTATCAAAATCATCATAATAAGGACTTATATTTAAATTCGTTTTTTGTGGCATTTTTTAAAATTCCAAAATGATTTTAATGTCTTCCTTCTGTCTAGCGTTTCTAGTCACCAGTGGTCGGTTGTCNAAGTAAATTATTTCACCCGACTTTTTATTTATCTCAGGAGATGCAAGACCATTTGTGAAGTTTACTCCCAATGAAATAACTTTGTTACCAGATGGGTTTGTGCTTATTCCAGTAAAGTTTTGATCTACGGTTGCACTGAATCCACTTGTAGGTGCAATTATACTTTCTGCTGATGATTCAAACTGTAAAACTTTTGAACCAGTTGTAATTCCAACATAGTCAGTTTGATCAGAAGTAGTTTGATTAAAAAATAATGATCTATCCTGATAGTATTTAATCACATTGGTATCAGTGTCATAAGAAACAATGTACCCTTCTGCTGTTCCACCAGTTACAGTTTGTTTGATTCTTTCCCCTATGGATGGAGTTCCAGTTGGTGAAACAATCTTTATTGCATTGACTGATGAAAAATCATTTNCAGTAAAGATAGATGTAGATCCNATAGANGTTGGATTTTTAATTACACTAATTTGTGCAAATTTAGTATCTGTTGGAAAATCTTTTGTTGAGTCATCAAATCTTGCATATACTAATATTTTATCAGTTCCTAATTCTTTATACAAATCAAACCCATGACCTCTTGATGGTGGGATAATTGGTATTAGTTTAGCAAAATTACCAACAGATACACCAGAGTTACCAAGAGGACCTAAATCTACCATTCCATAGGTATATCCTTGACCACCAGAGGAAACAACAGTTTTTATTATTTTACCATTACTGTCAGTGTCAATAATTACCTTTCCACCTATTCCATCTCCAACAATATCAACCTCCCTACCTACAATGTTTTGAGAATATCCAAAACCAGGTTTATCAATATAAACCTTTTTAATTTGATTATTGTTTATGGTAGAGTCTCCGTTCTCTCGTACTGATTGAATTTGAGTTTCAGAAGAAGTAGGCCAGTTACTAGGGACTGAAATATATTCAGTTGAATCAAATTTTATAATATCACTTGGTGGAACGGTAAATAGATACTTCCAAATATATCCATCACCACTTTCACCTGCCCTTGATGGTTCTAGATCAGTAAATAAAGGTTCATCTTGTGACGCATTTCCAGTTGAACTAATACCAGAGGAACCATTATCAATACAGACATAAACATCAAAATTCTTGTTTATTACATAATAACTTGAATCATATAATCTTGTTGAGTTTGTAACTGGTGAAGGATTTGTGACACTGTAATCATGACGATACATTTCATATCTTGTTCCCTGAGTCCAGTTTCTTCTTGTTATTAATCTTCTTATATTTGCACTAGTAACCTTTTTACCAAATATTTGAGTATCTCCAGAATGATCTATATAATTGAAATTATCTGTTGGATTAGGTGTATCAGTATTCCAATNTAGTNGTTCTACCAAAACCAACNGCAAGTGCTGGATTAGCTANACCTAATGTAATATAGTAAGAATTTGCAGAGTCATCCACTGTCTCTACAAAGTTNTTTGCATTTAGAATTCTAAATTGATCTGTTACAATTGCAGCCATATCATTAGCTTTTTTCTATATTTATACTACCCAAGATCCTTTCTTAATGAACCNTTGTCCCTAAGACCAAAATCNCTNCTCTGGATAGATGGGTAAGTTGTTAATCCAGAGTCTATTGTTAATCCAGTAACACCTATTGATANNGGNTTTGNANCTCTNGTNAANCCNGNNAGTCNTCCCCAAGAGAAACCACCGATTGTTGAACCAGAGGTCTCTATACCAGTAGTGTTAACACCACTCATTATATTACATGTAATAATACCAACACCAGAATTAAAGGCATTTATAAAGTAGATATTATCAACACAGGTAGTTCCAGTTGCAACAACAGTGGAGTCATCACTTACAACTGAGGTAACACCATGCCCAACTTGTGTTCCAAATATGTATATAGGATAACCAACTTTCAAATCAGTAAGAACTGAATTTGGATTATTTGTTAAATCGGCACTTATATTAAATTTAAGTGCAGTTGGATGTCCGATTCCACCAGTAACACCAATACCTGTAATGGCACCATCAAATCCTTGAATAGTAGTGATAGTGTCAATATCTTCTTTGATTGCATTAGGAAGTGGTGCTAAAACTTGTGGAACAGCAACATTTGTGTATCCAAAGCCAGGATTTGTTATTGTTGTTCCTGTTATTACTCCATTAGTGATTGATGCAGTTGCAGTTGCAGTTGTTCCAACACCAACTCCTATGGAATGAGGAGCAGATATTGATATAGATGTTGTAGCACCCACATATCCACTACCACCATTTGTGATAGAAAGTGAAGATATTGTNCCAGCAGCTGAAACAANAGCAGTAAATCCAGCAGCAACAGGANTTGTTGNTCCAACTATNAANCCTCCAACTACAATATTACTCAAAGCAGAGAAGTCTTCTTCATAGTTAAAGAATTTTGCATTATCAACAAACAATTCATTATCAGTTGTTGAAATATCGTCAATAATTTTACCAGTTGGATATACCTGTGATTCAATNGAATCTCTTGATTTAGATACTATTTCACCATTTACCTTTTTGTCTATCTTCTGTTTTATCCAATTAAATGGTTTGTATGTTGTCTCATTAACACCCAATCCTGTATAAAGATTAGTTTCTACTTCATCAGATGCTATGATATTAAATATGGTTCTTGGATCTTGTGCTGTTGTTACACCAATTTTATTTAATTGAACAACATCACCTGTTTTTATAGTAGGTGCTATTGATGCACCTGCAGAAACTTGAATTGAATCAACACCAGTTGTCCCTTTGTAGAAGAATATATCAATAACATCATTTGGATCTGGTGCTTGTACAAATTCAAATGATGAACCACCATCAAATGTATAAGACTTTCCTGGTTCTTGAATTACTCCATTTACAAATATAAGCAATAAAGAATCAAGATCAATAAGTGATGAATCTGGATTATCTGGATCTACTTCAAAACTTAGTAAACTTGCATTGTAGAATATTGGGAATCTAACTCTNTGTCCATCTTGTANATCNTTTATTGAATCAATGAAATCAAATTGNCCAAAGTTCCAAGATGAATATTGATCACTGAATACCTCAGTTACTGTCAATTCAAAATCATTTATTAATGATGAAGTGTTTAAGAATCTATCAGTAACTAATCCAACAGGTTTAAATACATCACCTAATTTAAAGTTATATCCATTATTATTCAATTTAAAGTTAACTACTTCATATGATGTTGAACCTATACCAACTGAGGTATTAGCAGCTCCCACTTCAATATCTACAGTAACACCTGTTCCAGTATCAGTTGTTGCACCAATACCTCTTCTTGAAACTCCAACAATTGGTAGATTCTCATAAGATGGTGAAGAAATCTGTATTTGTGGTTGTGTATAACCAGTACCTGCATTATTAATATTGAATTTAAGTGCACCACCTGTTCCTGTATTTGTGATACCAACATTTACTGTGAAGGTATTAGTTGTAACTGCTGTGATTGCTAATGTTGCATTATGAGCTGGATCACCTCCTGCTGAACTTGGAGTAGGACCAGAACGTGGGTATGAGTGATCAGTTGAGAAATTATCTTGTGCACATCTGAATACAAATGAATTTGTTGCAAGACCAACTGTATTACTTACAGTTAAACCNTGTGATGCTTTTGTAATTACTAAATTACCAGTTGCTGGATCATATGTAGCACCTGTAGGAGTGAGAGGAGATCCACCAGTGACTGTAACAGCATTGGTTGATGCACTTACAAATACATGTGTGTTAGATACAACTTCTGCTGTAATATCTGCACTTGCTCCATTTCCAGATAAGTCTGTAACAGCAACGGAAACAGGGTTTCGATATCCAGATCCAAATGTTAAATCTGCCAAATACTCAAATGCAGTTCCTGAACCAACATATGCATGTGCTTGTGAATCTACACCAATATCAGTTGTAAATGTAGTTGATGATAATATTCCAGTTACACTAAAATCTCTGTCATTTGGTATGGTTAATGATGGATTAAATACCATGCCATCTAATCTTACAAACTCATTGATGTTTCTAAATCCATGATTACTTGAAGTTGTAACTTGAAGTTGACCTGTTAAATGATTGTATTTTGCTGTACTTATTCCAAATGCACCACCAGTGGTTGCAATACCAACAATTCCTACGATTGACCCACTTCCATTTGTAGTTGCTTTAACTTTTGCTGGTGCTAAGTTTGCAACACCTAATCCACCAGTTGATCCAAGTGATACAATTACACCACCTCTTGGAAGTTGATTTTGATTTACATCAGTATCACTAATAATTTTTTGACCATTTGATGATGTTATTCCAGTAAATATTACGTTACTCTCTCCACCAATTTCGGAAAACTCATAATTATTTCCTAAGTTGTTAAATGTAGATGGAGTTTGGAATATACCATTTANAAGTAAAATACTACTTCCTGTTTGAATACCAATTGTACTTGCACCACCAACTCTCAATGGATGTGTAGCAGCTATACCTGTAAAACCACCAGAAATNTCATCAAATACTCTGTTNTCACTATAATCTTGTCTTAGATATACTCTTCCNTTAAATGTAGATCTAACNGGATCTAANTTTGCTTGTGTTTTTTGTGTAGCATTTGCATCTCCTTTTGGTGGNTCTGTNAGATGAAGTGTNCTNTCAACAATATTATAACCACCAGAGAATAATCTAGTTGTATCACCTGAACTATGATTTGTAGCAGCAGATCCTATTGCACCTCTCTCCACAACCAAAACATTTACAGATCCTGTTTCAGTAATTGGACCAACTGATGTAGTTCCTAAACCAACGTTGGTTATCTTCATAAATTCATCATTTATTTTGATGATGTCATTTGATTGTATTGAAGAAATTCCAGTTACACTGAATGTAGTTTGAGTATTTGTAATATTGTATTCAAGATCTGTGGTAATTGGTGTAAATGCCATAGGTGATTGTATCACACCATCAATTGATATTAATGCCTTCTCATTTTTCTTGAACATTTCAAACTCATGAGCATTACCAGATCCTGTTCCAGTAAATGTAACTGCAATACCAGCTAATGCATCAGGACGAGATTTTGATATCTTGAATGTGTCTTTTGTTAATCTAATCGCATACACATCAGAACCTAATGTACCACCAGCAGTTGCAATTCCAGTTACTGCTATGCCTTCAAATGTTGAACCTGGTACATATATCAATCTTTCACCAGTTTCAAAGAAGTGATCTACGATTGTAAATATACCAGTTGATGGATCCAAGGTTGATGTATCTGCTGGATTGAATTGTTTTTGGAATATTGGTGTTAAATCACTTTGAAGTGGAAAACTTGTTTTATTAGATCTTAATCCATTTANTGCATCATATTGNNCTAANAATATTGANTCTGTAACTGTTCCATACTGTAAATCTGGTGATGTATTTAATAAATCATTTTCAGTATAGAATGCTTCAGTAAAGACTTGTACTTGAACACTATTAGTCCCTCCACTGTAGAGAGGATCTGGGTGGAAGTTAAGATTTAAATCATCACCAATTAATGTTGATGAAAATGTACCTATACCTGATGTGCTACCAATTGATAAGAATGGATATTGAACAGTATGTGAATCATTAGAGTCATGAGCAACTAAAACTTGATGAAGAGCACTTGTTGAACCACTTGATACTCTTACAAATCCTTTCAAAGTTGAAATTTCATTTTCTAAGAATGTTGCGATTGTAGATGCTGTAGAAACATTTGAAAACTTAGATTCTAATCTAGTTGTTTTTTCTGTTCCATCAAGTTGACCTAGTAANTTAAATCTATATGTTCCAATACCNGCTGCTGTTGTTCCAATACCAATTATTCTTGATCTAACTAAAACTTCATTTGGTTGATCATTTTCAAAGTTTAATGATAAAATATTTGAATTAATTTCTGATGTAAATGTTCCTATNAAATTNGATANAGGNCCNTTTTCAGTATCTGAATAAAATTCNGATATGNATGANNANGNTCCATCATGTGTTAAATATAAATCAACAAAATTAGTTTCNTCTGATGTAACATNATTTACTTCTATNGATGCAAAAAACGCATCTGTNTTATCAATATTAGTTGATATTATTGTAGAAGTAGTTGCTGTTGCTACTGTGGTGTTTATACCTGATAGATTTACAAATCCTATTGATTGTGTTCCAATACCTGTTAGATTTGTATTAAATGAAGTTTGACGTATTTTAAGATCATAATCATTATTNTCTGGATCATCAGGAGTAAATTTCAAACTTACATTATCAGAACTATCCATCTGTCCGAGAAGACTACCAAGTTCTAATGGTGAAGTATGAATTTTTGCTCTTTCAACAGTAAATATATTTAAATCATCCTTAAATAGGATAATATCTGATATTTGAATATTTCCTGTATTTGGATCTCTAATTTGTACTAAGAATGTTGCGTATCTTGCGTTTATTGATAAATCTAAGAATTGAGTTAAAGTTGTAGCAGTGCTCTTAAATAATGTAGATATGTCATCTATCTCTAAAACACGATTTGTCTTACACTCAATATATGGAGATAATTTTGTATTTTTTAATTTTAAGAATTTTGATTTTCCATCAACAGTATCAATATCTAAGGCAAAATCAAAATTATTAATTGTATCAACTCTCTTCTGCTCTATAAAATCTAGTGCAAGGATATCTGCAAAACTTGAAGTCGTGATACCAGCACTAGCACTAGATGATATTCCAACATCAGCAAAGTTCTTTAATCCACTAGTATGTAGTAATCTATTTACAGAACTAACAAGAGTTTCATAAGTTACTGAACTTTTTACACTATAGGATAAATTTTGATAGTAATCATTATCTGGTATTAACTGATAATCTTGACTCAATTTTCCTATATCATCATTCCAACCTTGATTTTGTCTTAACGAATAACTAATATCAAATCTTCCAGAATTTTTTGATATTGTATTAATAGTGGCTATATTACCAGAAATAAATCCTTTTATTAACTGACCAGCAACTAAATTAAATGCACCAGGTGTTTCTTCTACAACTTTTATAAACTCATTAGTTGATACTGATACTTTTAAATCAACAGGAATGTAAGAAGTTCCTACGAATGCTAATAACTTTTCACCAACACTAAATTTAGAAATTCCTTGAGTAATTTTGAACTGTGGATAATCATTTCGACTTANTANAGAACCAAAAGAATTNTGAACAGTTTTTGCAACACCAGCNTTTGAAGTAAATGGAGATATGTCAAATGAAACNGTAGCAGGATTTATATTATTAACTGNTGTTACTTTAAAGAAATTGAATCCATTATCGACAGAGTTAAATCCAGTTCCAGTATCACCAAATTTTTGAAGACCTTCAACAAATATTTCCTCATCTACTGAGAAAGGTGGAGTAGAAAAACCTAGTATTGGAGTTACGAGTGTACAAGTTACAATACCTACTGCTGCATCATAAACTAATTTACTTACAGTAGATCCATTATCATTGTTTATCGCAAATATTTCATGAGTAACTGACTGCAATCCTTTAGGTGGAACAATAACTTCTACATTACTTAAAGAATTACTTGCAACTGTTCCAGTAATTGTTCCTGTGGTATCTTCAATTCTAGTAACTGGATTAACAATTATTAAATTTGGAGNTGATGTATAGTTTTTACCACCATCAATTATTTCAACCTCTGTAATTGTATCAGAATTAATCACTGATANAACAGGAGAAACAAATGCTTCAGGTTTAAGTGTTGGNTCTGATGANTATTCAAAACCTGGATTTANAATTCTAATATCATCTACTCTNTTAATTGTTGTTGAATCTGGCAACAATGTAGCATTTATTCCTTGGGTTGATGCAACACTAACAAANGAAGGTAAACTATCATANCCTACTCCACCAAAATCAATATTTACTCTATCAATAGGACCTTTTGCTCTTGGTGATTTAGTAGAGTATTTTAATACACTAGTTTCTGCTTGTGTATATGATAATTTTTCTGGAACTTTTGGTATTGATATACTGAAACTTGTATAAGATGCACCAACAACAGGTGGCACATTAAATATCGAATATTCACCATCATAATCACTATTTAAATAATGAATTTTATTATAATTAACAACATCAGTATCNGATGTGCTAATNAATCCNGATTTTTTAATATTNTAATAAAGNATTGATGGATTNTTATCANTATAATTTAATGTAACTGNTGCNGTTGATGTNACACCAACTGTTCCNACACCTATNACTTGTANATTANTTGTATTTCCTACNGATACAAATTNATTTTTATAATCTTTATCATGGTAAATNTTAAGTTCATANCCAAGNAANGATGANTGNCCTACTCCAAATACNANNTTATTATNTNTTATAATTGGTATTGGAGGNTTNACTAANGAAAATTCATGATTACTACCTGTNGCACCACCNGTTGAACTAAGTTCAATAATGTTAGCTGGATTNCTTGTAACATCACTATAAGTTTCACCTAACTTAAAATTATTATCATCAACTTTGAAAACATAATATGAATCCTTGTTTGTTAAACCTTCTGTTATAGAAGTTGAGATATATTGTACTTTATCACCAGTATTTAAATTATGAGCAGTAAAATTAAAATTATTAGTTGCAGTTGTAACTCCACTAGATGCAATATTAATTGGATTGACTAATAAATTATGAGTATCTGAATCAAATCTAAGATCTATTTGAGTTGATGTTCCTATTCCAACAGATTGGTTTGGAGAAACAGTTAANTTAACCACATCAGTATTAATTAAACCATGTGCAGTTGAAACAGAAACGACTGCATCAATTCTTTGTAANGTTCCAGTTACTTTATCAAAATTACTTTCAAACAAATATTCAAAACTGCTTGTACCAACAGTCGTATCACCTATGAAAGATAATCCATCAGAGGTTGTAGTTAAACCAACCTGAGTTACTATACCAATATAATCCTTAGACTTTCTAATTACAAATACATCTTGACTATTACNACNNTCAGGTATNTTAAANGTAGTTACNCCATCATCCTTAGAAACTGTTANNGCATANCCTACACTTGGTTTTGTTAATGTGACTTTTTGATTTGTGTTGAATGGATGATTTGGTAATCTTATACTACGAGTTGGTGTTGATACAACACTTATTAAATCACCCAGTGTAGATGTTGCAGTTGACCCCAATCCAACAACTGTACCTACACCAACAGATTCATGTGGATTGAAGAACACTTTATCATCTATTTTTGAATCAAATACTTTTGTTCTAAGAGGAATATTAAAGAAACTGGGTATCAATGAGACTGGTGTAGATACAGTATGAACACCACTTGATACTCCCCTCTTGACTCTTATTACATTATTTTGATTAAATGTATTTAAAACAGATAATACTTCTGTTCCAATACCTATAGTACTACCAACTGAAATGTGATCTGGTATATTTGTAACGTAAATATCAGTTACAATACCNGTTGATGCAACATTTGGAACTTCTTGATATACAACTGTTTGTGCAGTGTTAATGCCAATTTTATGTGATCCTGCAAGTCCTTTAATTTCTGTTGTGCTCAAACCAGATATAACAACATTATCATGTGCATTTAAATTAGGAGCGGTTGAAATATACGCTGCTACATGACTTGGATCTCTCCAAACAAAAGTCGCATCAAAAGTATCAACAGTTGTATTGATTGATTCGATTGTTTTACCAGAAACTCTATTAACAGATACACTTAAACCACCACCATTTGTATCTGTATTATCGAATATTGCAGAATCTCCAACTTTATAATTATCTCCAGTATTAATAATTTGAATTGAATTTATAGAACCAGATGTAGTTGACTCAACAATTGAAGATTGAGATGTAATTTCATTTGATTCAACTATAAAATCATTATCTGCAAATGGATCNGAAACTTTATATGGNTAANTNTTACGTATTANATNNGAANTACCAAAATTAAATGTTGANTGATTAAGATTAAAGTTATCAGTTGATGGATCAGTTCTGTAAGTGTCTCCAATAAAATATGGAAATTCTGGTAATAAAGAATTAGAACCAATACCTACAAAATATGCATATATTCCGTTAGGATATTCTGGTGTTCTTCCGTATCTACCATTATGNTGATCTAAATCACCTGCATTGGNAAAACTATAATCTTCTACAAAAAATCCATTACTAAATTGATGAGGTCTATTAACAACGTTATTAGGATTTAAAACATACCCAGATGTTAATATTTTAACAGCTGAATTATCATCAGTTGAATCACTGTAACCGTAAGGTCCATATATTGGATTTCCATCATATGCCCAACCAATTATTGGTGAATGTCCAGTACCAGTATCACTAAATGCATCATTTCCAATTTGAGTTGAATAACCAACAATTGAATATTGTAATTTATTATTAGTTTCAATTAATGCTTCATTACCATATCTCGCAAATGTATTAACAGTTAATCCTCTAATACTTGCTTCAAGTTTACATCCATATCCTGGTGGAATAACTTTAATATCAATTTTATCTTGTTGATACTGTAATCCACCTTCTAAAATAATTACCTCTTCAATCTTACCATCTTTAACCACTGCTCTTAATTTTGCACCAAGACCAGTTCCTATTCCTACCACCTCTAAATCGGGTGCAGAAGCATATTCTCTACCCTTTGTTTGTATTTCTACAAAAGTAATTTTACCGTCTGTTACAATCGGTTTTAACTGAGCATCCTTACCAGTTTTAATCTTTACTGATACTGATTTTTCAAGATTTAGAATATCAGAACCATACCCAGAACCCTTGTCATACAATAGAACATCAGATATTTCACCTCTAAGAACTGGTGTCGCTGTTATCACTCCAACATCTGTATTAGCTAACTCATATTTTAAGTTTAATCTAACATCTGGGAATTTAAATACTTGGAAACCTGTTCCTTGATCCGAAAACTTAATATAATCTTTTCTCTCAAATTCTGATGTTATTGTACCACCAAGACCAGCATTTGTAAGTCTAAATGCATTATTGTTTAATTTTAGTACTTGATAAAAATTAGAAGTTGTAGTTATACCAGTTGATGTTGTTAAACCAGTAATTGTGGTTGGTAATGTAGATCCTATACCAACAGCAGTTTGATATACAATTTTATCACCATTGTTAAATCCATGATTATCAAAATGAATTACATTTGTTATTGTATTAATTCCTATTGGTTTGACAAATACTTGTCTATTTTCATATCCACTTCCACCATCTAATACTCGTATATCCTTTAGAGTTTTTTCATCATAATATAATTTAAATTTATGAACACCTATTTTGTTAGTTGTAGTAAATCCAACAGTGTTTATACCTGCACTATAATCACCTAATGTTTGATATAATTTTATAGTGCTTGGATTTATGACTTCTGGATAGTATGTGGCAGTGTTTACAAGGGTTGTAGTTCCTACACCAACCACTGATGTTCCAGAATCATTACCTACGGTTCCAATACCAAGAGGTGGGTTATTATTGCGATCATATATTAAAGGTTGACCACTTACAATATTATGTCTATCTTGAAATGTTATTGTTTCGTCTACGTTGTCAACACCACCAGATTCTGATAATAATCTAGCATCAAAACTTAANTCTCTTTTTCTNTCTGCTAAAACTGGTTCNAATACTGCTCCACNACCATTACCACCTTCAATTGTTGCTGATAATACNCTATGGATACCAAATTTTTGTGGATCAACTTGAATTTCAGTTACACTACCAGTAATTACTGGTCTTATTAGAGCTGTTGTATTTCCAATACCAGGACTTGATAATGTAATTTCTGGTGGGTTTACAACATCATAATTTTTTCCACCATTTAATAATGTAATTTTATCTAATGGTCCAAAAAATATTTTATCATTTGATTTATAATTTTTTATTTCAACACCATTAATTAACATTCCCGTTGATCCTGGATTTGTCTTTACAGATGTAGAATTTATTAAATCTGGATTAACAGGAAATTTTTTAAATAATTTTTGTGATGCAATTTTTTGATCAAGAGTTCCAACAAGAGAGAAGGTATGTGTTCCAGTACCTGGTTGTAATGATTCAAACTCTACAAAATCTGCTATTGGAATAAATGATCTAGAACGATATAGTCTTATTTGGTTTCCATTCGATAAAACTTCAACAAAATATGAAGATTCTGGTAAATTTGGTATTACTGTTCCTTGTGCAGTATAAAATATCTCATCTCCAGTTATGAATGGTACTGGACTTGGGAAAGATAATATACTATATTTTAAAGTGTTAGGATTGTATCCAGAATTAGGTAATTCATTTCCTGCAACAGCTTCTGGTAAAATTGATTTTGGTAGTTCAGTAGTTATTTGATATGATGGTAATGAATTAGATGCGACATAAAATTCACTTGAAGGTGGAATATCATTATAAACATTCGTTACATCGGATGTAAGAATATTCTGACCAAAATCCATGTCAGTTTTTGTACTTGAAGCACGATTAATAACTCTTCTTAAATCATAAAAACGATTTGGATCTGGTAATACTGTAATATTTGATAATAATGTTAGGTTGTTTATTGAAATGGTAGATGTATCTTTATCAATATTACCAACTGTACCAGTAGCAACTACTTCTTCTCCATTTTGAAATAATACTTCAATATTATCACCTATTTTTAAACTTGATTTATCAATATCACTTGTAAATAAAACAATGTTGGCACCGAATATATTTTTAACTTTAAATCTTGAAGAAGTGTTATAAATCCAAGAATTTGCAAATATTTCTTTCTTTGTTTTGTTTTCGGATGGATTGAGTATTTTTTCACCAACATTTCTAACTGTTATATTCTCACCTTGTGTGAGTAAACGTATATCTGAGGTTGGAACAAATTTAGATAAAACACCAGTTAATCTTAATCTTACTTCTTTGGTTAAATCACCACCTTCGTAACCATAATAATATTCATCTGATCTAATATCATCAGTTGTTGATATTATCCCTACAATATTCTGACATCCAAAAAATTGATTGACTGATTTGTCACTATAGTAGATATTTGTGCTTATTCCAGACACTAATGTGCCAGTTGCTCCAAATCCAACAGTTGAATCAACAGTAATTACAGAAGAACCTNCCGATACATTTCCAATCACTTTTGTTTTGGGAGTAACACCAAATGTACCCTCAATTAAATCAACTTCGTTAAA
>FUFK010065983.1_pt1 | contig 14372 bp, 27 predicted proteins | sample 1021851 | NCBI WGS metagenome assembly FUFK01 (sample SAMEA51879418, study PRJEB19060) | metagenome | reverse complement strand
GGAGCAGAAGGTGCATATCAACTTGGCAAGTTTACTAAAAAAAGAATAAATGAATTAAGAGCAATGTCACCAGAGGAAAGAGCAGAACTTAGAAGAAAAGGCGATGAGTTTGCGTTTAGTGAATTTGCAGCAGCAGGCGGTGGTATTGCAAAATTAGCAGGTGTTCCGTCAGGCCCACCACCAAAATCTGGACCTACGCCTGATGGGTTGCCAGGAATATTAAAACGTGCTATGAAGATAAAGGAGTAATAAATGGCAGAAATAGATAAAGGACTCCCGAACACTCGTACTGAAATAAAAATTCCTTCAGAGGATGAATTAGAAACAGTTAGTGTACAGGAAGAGACACCAGAAAAAGGACCTGTAGAGGTCACACCAGAAGAAGATGGTGGCGCAACGATAGACTTTGAACCGGGAGCTATAAACATACCTGGNACNGAAAATCATTTTGATAATCTAGCAGATATCTTACCTGANGATATCTTAGATCCGATAGGTAATGAAATGGTTCAAAACTATTCTGATTACAAAGCATCAAGAAAAGACTGGGAAAGTTCTTATACACAAGGTTTAGATCTTTTAGGATTTAAATATGAAAACAGAACAGAACCATTTCAAGGAGCTAGTGGTGCAACACACCCAGTACTAGCAGAAGCTGTTACACAGTTCCAAGCACAAGCTTACAAAGAATTATTGCCAGCAGACGGACCAGTAAGAACACAAGTTGTTGGTTTAAAAAATCCCACAACAGAACAACAAGCAACTCGTGTAAAAGATTTCATGAACTATTTAGTTATGGATCAAATGAAAGAATATGAAGAAGAGTTTGATTCTATGTTATTTCATTTACCACTTGCAGGTTCTACATTTAAAAAAGTTTATTACGATGTGCCGTTAGGAAGAGCGGTATCAAAGTTTGTACCTGCAGATGAATTAGTTGTACCATACACTGCAACAAGTTTGGATGATGCAGAGGCAGTAATACACACTGTAAAAATTTCTGAAAACGAATTGAGAAAACAACAAGTAAATGGTTTTTATAGAGACGTTGAACTTGGTCCACCAAGCAGTGTTGAAAAAAATGATTTAGAAAAAAAAGAAAGAGAATTAGATGGCACTAAAAAAACAGGTAGACAAGAATCTGTTTACACTCTTTTAGAGTGTCATGTTAATTTAGACTTAGAAGGTTTCGAAGACATGGGTTCTGATAACGAACCTACAGGAATAAAATTACCCTACATAGTAACTGTAGAAGAAGGTAGCCGATTAGTTCTCTCCATACGGAGAAACTATGCGCCCGATGATCTAAAGAAAAATAAGATCCAATACTTCGTCCACTTCAAATTTCTGCCAGGACTTGGATTTTATGGCTTTGGACTCATTCACATGATTGGCGGATTGAGCCGTACGGCAACGGCGGCTCTCCGTCAATTATTAGACGCGGGTACATTATCAAACTTACCAGCAGGATTTAAACAAAGAGGTGTTAGAGTCAGAGACGAAGCAGCTCCAATACAACCTGGTGAGTTTAAAGATGTCGATGCGCCAGGCGGTAGTTTAAGAGATGCGTTCTTTCCATTACCATACAAAGAACCATCACAGACTTTATTAAATTTATTAGGAGTGGTTGTATCTGCAGGTCAAAGATTTGCTGCAATAGCTGACATGCAAGTTGGTGACGCTAACCAAGCTGCAGCTGTTGGTACAACGATTGCATTATTAGAGCGTGGTTCAAGAGTCATGAGCGCTATACACAAAAGATTATACGCTGCAATGAAGGAAGAGTTTAAACTGTTATCTAAAATTGTATCACAATACTTGCCACCAGAATATCCATACGATGTTGTTGGNGGTCAAAGAAATATTAAACAAGCAGACTTTGATGACAGAGTTGATGTAGTTCCTGTTGCAGATCCAAATATATTTTCTATGTCTCAAAGAATTACTTTAGCTCAAACACAATTACAATTAGCAACATCACAACCACAAATACATAACTTGTATCAAGTTTACAGAAACATGTATGAAGCGATAGGTGTTAAAAATGTGGACGCAGTTTTACCACCACCTGCACCAAATGCACCTATGGATCCGAGTTTAGAACACATAAACGCGTTAGCAGGTAAACCTTTCCAAGCTTTTCCTGGTCAAGATCATAGAGCTCACATAACTGCACACTTAAATTTTATGTCAACTAACATGGTTAGAAATAATCCTGCGGTTATGGCTGCAATACAAAAAAATATTTTAGAACACATATCAATTATGGCTCAAGAACAAGTACAATTAGAGTTTAGAGAGCAATTACAGCAAATGCAACAGATGCAAATGCAAGCATCAATGGATCCAATGGTTCAACAGCAGCTACAAATGCTTACAAACCAAGTAGAAGGACGAAAAGCAGTGTTGATTGCAGAGATGACAGAAGAATTTATGAACGAAGAGAAGAAAATTACATCACAATTTGACTCTGATCCGTTACTAAAACTAAAATCTAGAGAAGTTGACTTACGTGCAATGGAAAATGAACGTAAAAAAGACAACGACCAAGCACAAATTGACCTTGCAAAAGCAAGATTGATGCAACAAGGCGACATTGCAGAAGATAAAATGGAACAAAACGAAGATTTAGCTAAATTAAGAGCTGGAGTTAGCCTTGCAAAGAGCGGAGTTGACCAAGCAAAGGTCATGATAGAGGATTAATTATGCCATTNAACAAAAAAGGTAAAAAAATTATGAAATCTATGAAGAAACAGTACGGAAAAAAGAAGGGTGAAAAGATATTCTATGCATCTAAGAACAAAGGTGTTATAAAAGGAGTAAAAAAAGGAGCATAAATGCAAAAACTTGATAAAATTAAGGAAGTTAAAGTTGCAGAACAGAGTATTGAGATAGATCCTAGATCTAAAACTACTGCTGACCAAGCATTTAACTACATTGCAACAGGAAAACCTGAAATGCCAGTAGGCGGACAGAAAAGAATGTTGCCAGAAAAGAAAAGAAACTCAAAAGCGTACTAATATGGTTTGGTTTAGTGCACTAAAGCTCGGCTTAAACGCTGCAACGCACATCTACAAGAAAAAACAAGAAACAAAGATGGCGATGGCTGACGCTCAACACATGCATGCATCTAAAATGGCTAGAGGTGAGAGCGAATACCAAGGTAAATTATTAGAAGCAAGACAATCAGACTGGAAGGACGAGTTCGTTTTGATCGTGCTCACATTGCCCATCTTGGTGATCGCTTGGGGTGTCTTCTCGGATGATCCTGGCGCTTCTGCCAAGATAAAAGAGTTCTTCGACCAGTTCCAGCAGCTGCCGTCATGGTTCACAAATTTGTGGATCCTTGTCGTGGCGAGCATTTATGGTATAAAGGGCACACAGATTTTTAAAAACGGAGGAAAAAAATAATGGGTGTATTTAGTTTTGTAAAAGCAGGTAAAAAAATTTTTGGAGCAGGTAAAGCAATTAAATCTGTTAAACCAAATGTTCCTAAAACTAAATTAGAAAAATTAAAATCTCAAAATAGAATAGCAAGTGCTAAACTAAAAGGAGCTCAAGCTAAATTAAAACAAACTCAATTTGAAATAAAAAATCCAAAAACTAAAAAAGACGATAAATTTACTTTTGAACAAAGTAATAAAAAATCTGAATCAAGAAAAGAAAGATTTAAAAGAATACAAAAAGAGAATACTAAAGTAATTAAAAAATTTATTGCACCTAAAGATTTTAATAAAGGTGGAAGAGTTGGTAAAATGGGCGGCGGAATGATGGGTCGTAGATTTGGAATGGATAAAGGTGGTAAAGTACCTACAACACCAAAAGAAAAATCATTAGCTAAACTTGCACCACCAAAAAATAAAATTACATTTGGTGACGTTATTGCTGGAAGAATTAAAGGAAAAGAATAATGGCTGGTCCAGGTTTATATGCAAACATACATGCTAAAAGAAAACGTGGAGGCAAGATGCGAAAGAAAGGTGCAAAAGGTGCACCAAAAGCATCTGACTTTGCAAGAGCAAAACAAACAGCGAGGAAAAAATAATGACTAAACTATGTCCAAGAGGTAAAGCTGCAGCGAAGAGAAAATTTAAAGTATATCCGTCAGCATATGCTAACGCCTACGCTAGTAAAATTTGTGCAGGTAAAATCAAAGACCCATCTGGTGTAAAGAGAAAAGATTTTAGAGGACGTAAACCAGCTATGGGTGGCGGTATGATGGACAGAACTATGTATAGTGCAGGTGGTCTAACAGAAGCTACTCAAAGATTAAGAAGACAAGGATTAAAAAACGGTTTTATAGCTAGGGGTTGCGGTAAAGTATCTAAAAAGAAAGTTACTAAAATATATTAATGAAATGGCAAGCAATGGACTTAAAAAGTGGTTTGCTCAAAAATGGGTAGATATAGGAAGTAAAAAGAAAGATGGATCTTTTTCAAAGTGTGGAAGATCTAAACAGAAAGCAGACGCAAAACGTAAATATCCAAAATGTGTTCCTCTTGCAAAAGCAAGACGTATGACAGAAGGCCAAAGACGATCAGCAGTTTCTAGAAAAAGAGCGGTAGCTCAAGGTGTTGGTGGTAAACCAACAAANGTTAAAACATTTNCNAAAAGACAAAAAGCTATGATGGGTGGATTTATGGCTAGACGTGCAGGAGTTAGATAATGAGAAAACAAGATAGAATGCCTGCAAGAAATAAAAAAAACTTCAGATCAACGAAGTCTGGAGCAGGGATGACACGAGCTGGGGTCGCTGCTTACAGAAGATTAAATCCTGGTTCAAAACTAAAAACAGCGGTCACTGGCAAAGTCAAACCAGGATCAAAAGCTGCTAAACGACGTAAATCGTTCTGCGCGAGAAGTGCAGGACAAATGAAAAAGTTTCCTAAAGCAGCGGCTGATCCTAATTCAAGACTTCGTCAGGCGCGTAGAAGATGGAAGTGTTAAATGAAAAAAGCAAAAGCAAAAATAAAAAAAGTAATGAAGGGTTTGCAAAAAGCATCTAAAACTCATGCTGCTCAAGCAAAAACTTTAAAAGGAGTCTTACATGGCAGATCCAAAAGTCGGAACAGGTAAAAAACCTAAAGGGTCTGGACGTAGACTTTATACGGACGAGAATCCTAGAGATACTGTTCGTATAAAATTTGCAACACCAGCAGATGCAAGAGCAACTGTTGCAAAGGTCAAACGTGTTAACAAACCGTTTGCAAGAAAAATACAAATATTAACCGTGGGCGAACAAAGAGCAAAAGTTATGGGTAAGTCGCAAGTGGTTAATATTTTTAAGAAAGGGAAAGATGCCATCAGAAAAACGAAAAAAGTTTGATGGTAAAATGTATCGTGTCTCTAATTTAAAAGAGGGACCATACAAAAAAAGTCTTGTTAAAAATTTAATGAAAGCTAGACGAGATGTCGGAACTGCATTAAAGAAAAAAGACAAAACACTTGAACGTAAAGCACGTAATCGAGTGCATAAATATAAAAAACAATTAGGAGAAAGATAATGCAATTAGAAACAGTTATAACAAAATTGATCAAGTTTATAAAAACTAGATCAGAAGCGTTAAGTATATCTGTAACTTCTGGAGGTGTTGACAACATGGAGAAGTATAGGTATATAATAGGACAAATAGCTGCCTTAGAGGCAGTGCTACAGGAACTCTCTAACCTGCTAGAAGATAAGGAGCAAAATGGAAAAGGAACAGTCATCGATATTAAGACCAAACAATAAACTTGTTGGCGTAAAATCATCAAAAACAGAATCACCAAAGCTTCCAAAACCAACTGGTTGGAGAATGTTAGTTTTACCTTTTAAGATGAAAGAGAAAACTAAAGGTGGAGTAATATTAGCTGAAGATACTTTGGAGNGNCAACAAGTTGCTTCACAAGTAGGTTTAGTTATGGCCATGGGTCCTCAATGTTATAAGGATAANGAGAGNTATCCTGAAGGNCCGTGGTGTAAAGANAAAGATTGGNTTATGTTTGCAAGATATGCAGGTAGNCGAATCAAAATAGAAGGTGGGGANATGCGTCTGCTAAACGACGATGAAGTGTTAGCAACAATTGATAGTCCAGAGGACATCTTGCATGAGTTTTAACATAGGAAGGATAACTATGCCAGAAGAAGAAAAGAAAACNGTNCCCATTGATACATCAGGACCTGATGCTGAGGTGGATATTGAAGAAACAGAAAGACGAGTCTGTTGTAGAAACAGAANNGCCNAAAGCGAAGNAACAGATAAACATTTGAANATGAAAGAGAAACCAAGTTAGANGAACAGAAAAAGAAACAAAAGAAGATGACACTAAGTTAGAAGAGTACAGTAAAGGTGTACAAGCTCGTATTGCGAAACTGACTCGTAAGATGAGAGAAGCAGAAAGAAGAGAACAAGCTGCTCTTGATTATGCCAAAGGTGTAGAANAGAAAAGATTAAAATTAGAATCTAAATTTAAAAAAACAGATTCTGATTATATTAAAAAGTTTGAGTCAACTATATCGTCAGGTTTAGAAGCTGCACAAAAAGAATTAGCTGCAGCGATTGAAGCCAATGATGCAGCAGCTCAAGTAGAGGCTAACAAAAGAATTGCACAACTCGCTTTTGAGAATGCAAAACTAGAGCAAGCCAAAGAGGGAAGACAAATAGAAACACAGGACGAGAAACCTGTAACAAATCTTTCTCAAGCNAATGAGATAGACATTCCTCAAACAGACGATCCAATAAACCCTGATCCTAGAGCCGAAGCATGGGCTTCTAAGAATCCTTGGTTTGGATCTGATAGAGCAATGACCTATACAGCGTTTGAGATACACAAGGATCTTACCGAAAAAGAAGGTTATGATCCTGCCTCTGATGAGTATTATGCTGAAGTTGATAAAAGAATGAGAGTTGACTTCCCGCATAAATTTGGTACAAATGAAAATAAGCAATCGGCCGCTCCCGTTCAGACGGTAGCTTCTGCTACAAGAAGCGTAAAGCCTGGTCGCAAAACTGTGAAACTCACTTCTTCACAGGTAGCAATAGCTAAAAAATTAGGAGTGCCACTCGAAGAGTACGCAAAACAATTAAAAAACACGGAAGGAGCGTATACATGGAAAAAGATAACAAAACTTCTCGTGCGAACCAGACACGGTCAAAATCTGAGAGACCTAAAGTGTGGGTTCCACCATCATCTCTAGATGCACCTCCTGCACCTAATGGATTTAGGTACAGATGGATAAGAGCAGAAAGTGTTGGTTTCCAAGACACTAAAAACATAACTGGACGAATTAGAGAAGGTTATGAACTTGTTAGAGCCGAGGAAATAGAAAACGCATCTGATTATCCAGTCGTCGAAGACGGCAAATACAAGGGGGTAGTTGGGGTTGGTGGCCTTCTTCTTGCGAAGGTACCAGAAGAAATCGCGAAGCAGAGACAAGAGTACATGACTTCACGTCATGAACAAAGAAACGAAGCGGTTCAAAACGATTTAATGAAGGAGCAAGATCAGAGGATGCCGATCAATGTTGAGAGGCAGTCTCGTGTAACCTTCGGTGGTACAAAGAAGTAATTTTATTTCTCGGGATAACAACCAATTCCCTATCATCGAATTAAATAACAACTGTTGAAATAGGAGAAAACAACTATGGCTAATAGAAACACACAAGGTTTCGGTTTAGTTCCAGCTGGTACACTTGCAGGCGTAAGCGTGCAGAACCAAGGTAAGTACTTTATCGATGCCGGACATAGCACAACTATTTACAATGGCGAAGCGTTGAAATCTGCTTCAGGTTATGTGATTGGCGGACAAGGTTCTGCTGCTCCAGTATTAGGTGTCTTAAATGGTATCTTTTACAATGCGGCTGACACTTTAAAGCCAACGTTTGCTAATTTTTACAAAGCAACAATCACACCTGCAAACAGTGAAGACATAACTGCCTTTGTATTAGACAATCCTCTCCAGCAGTATGTAGTTGGTTTAGACGCAGCTAGAACACAAGCACAGTTCTTAGAAACTTATGATATGAATGCATCAGCAGGTAGCGATACTACTGGTAAATCATCATCAACTTTGGACTCAAGTGTTACTGGCGCGGATGACAAACAATTTAGATTACTTAGAACTGCAGAAGATCCTGAAAATGAGGATATTACTGCAGCTAATTTTTCTGCTGTTGTTTGTATCAACTTAATCGAGCTACAATCATAATAGGAGTATATAGACTATGGCAATATCAAGATCACAACTAGTTAAAGAACTAGAGCCGGGCCTAAATGCACTATTTGGGCTGGAATATAAAAGGTATGAAAATCAGCATGCTGAGATTTATACTAACGAAAACAGTGACAGAGCTTTTGAAGAAGAAGTTATGTTATCTGGTTTCGGCAACGCACAAGTGAAAGGTGAAGGATCAGGAGTATCTTTTGATTCAGCACAAGAAACTTTCACAGCTCGTTACACTCACGAGACCGTAGCTTTAGCATTTGCTATCACAGAAGAAGCTATCGAAGATAATCTCTACGATAGACTAGCTGCTAGATATACAAAAGCTTTAGCAAGATCTATGAGTAATGCGAAACAAGTTAAAGCNGTTGAGCCATTAATTAATGGTTTACCATCAACTAACACATTTAAGTCAGGTGATGGTGTCAGCTTATTTAACACTTCGCACACNACNGTAGCNGGTTCTTTCAAGAACACNCTATCTACTCAAGCGGATCTTAACGANACGTCNTTAGAGCAGTCAATGATTGACATTGCNNNNATGACTGANGAAAGAGGTCTTAGAATCGCNGCGAGAGGGGTAAAAATGATTATCCCNTCAGAGCTTCAGTTTACAGCTGAGAGATTGATGAAATCTCAAGGTAGAACTGGAACAGCTGATAATGATATCAATGCAATCGTATCTATGGGTATGGTTCCNCAAGGNTANAGAGTNAACAATTACNTAACTGATNCNGATGCNTTCTACATCATTACAGACGTACCAAATGGTATGAAAATGTTCACAAGAGCTCCATTGACAACTGCGATGGAAGGTGATTTCGACACTGGCAACGTAAGATATAAAGCTAGAGAAAGATACAGCTTCGGCGTATCTGACCCTAGAGGTATCTTCGGTGTAGAAGGTGCGTAATCAATAATTTTATGGGGCGGCCTTAAAACCGCCCCATTTATTTTTTAGAAAGAAAAAATGCACCCCAAGAAATTCAGAGTTCAAATTTTTGCATATCAAATGCATGCTGATTTTCATATAACATGCATCGAATCGCCCATTGATATAGAAAATGCTATCATTGACAGATTGGGAAAATCTGATATAAAATGGGACTATCTTGGAGAAATGAANGANCCCAGGATAAAACGAATAACCTATGAGGAGGTTATCGATGGAGAACGTGATGCAACATCTAAACGACCTTTACACGAAGAAGAGAGGTCTGGATCTCGAGTGGGAGCAGGAGCATCTTAAAGAGGGTAGATATACTCTCAATATGGTTAAGATTGACAGAAAAGTCAGAGAAGTAATTAGCCATATAAAACTCGCAGAAGCTAAAAAAGAGCATATGCGAAATAAGATAGAAGGTTCTGCACCAGAAGTTTCAGTAGCTACTTAATAAAAAGCTACATCGTTGGAAAAATCCAATCCACACTACAGGCCCTCTTGCGCTCTACTTAAATCTAATATATAAATTACTCACTATACAATTAATTAGAATACTGACGAGTATAGTCGACGGCCTAGAGACAGTATTCGGAAACTAGGAGGATATAATTATGGCAACAACTACATTTTCGGGACCGGTAAAAGCGGGATCGATAAGAGAAGGAGCTAGTGCTAATACAGGATTTGTATTAATGGCTCAATCAGCAGTGATCGATATTATCGGTGCAACTGCTACAACAACTGTAGGAATCATACCTGCAAATTCACAAATCGTTGACGTTATATTAAACGTTACAACTGTTAACAATGATGGTGGAACTGCAACAGTTCAAGTTGGAAATGCGGGTGATACTGATGAGTATTTACCAGCTACTAACGTAAAAGCTTTAGCAACAACTAGAGGTACGATTCAGACTGAAGGTACAGATATCGGCACATCTGATCAAACTGTAATTGCTACATTCACAGCAGCTAACGGTGATGGTACTACAGGTGCAGCGACTGTTACTGTTTTGTACATGCAAAATAATAATTTAAGCTAATAAATAATTTGTGGGGCTTCGGCCCCACAGCTTAATTAAAGGAAAAAATATGAGTTCAGATCAAAAGTTTACAAATATAGCTAGCACAGGACAGGTAAAAACCATTTCTGGTGGATCAGTAAATATTGGACCTTGTAGAGTAACTTACATACAAGCAAATGGTGTAGCTTCTTCTACAGTGGTTTTAAGAGATATTTCATCTGGTAGCACAGGAGATAAAGTTTTCGAAGCTGATTTTAATACAGAGGGTTTAGATATCTATGTTCCAGGAAATGGTATTAGATTCGAAAACGGTGTTCATGCAACAATGACTAACACAACATCTTTGACTATCGGCTATACTGGCTAGGAGGTTAAATGGCTAACACTACCTCGGGAACAACTACTTTCGATAAAACTTTTTCTGCGGATGAAATTATAGAAGAAGCTTTTGAGAGATTAGGAATACAAAACGTAACTGGTTATCAGTTAAAAACCTCTAGAAGGTCTTTAAATATTTTGTTTCAAGAATGGGGAAACAGAGGAATTCACTATTGGGAGATAGAAGAAACAAATATAGATCTAATAGAAGGTCAATCTGATTATGACTTTTTTAGATCATCTGCAGATGGTACGAGTGCCGTTACTACTCCAACAAATGGTATTACTGGTATGTCTGATATTCTAGAAGCACAATTAAGATCAGATAGAACCTCAACAGATCAATCAGATAGTCCAATGACTAAGGTTGATAGATCAACATACGCAGGTTTTTCAAATAAATTATCAAAAGGAACTCCAAATCAATACTGGGTAGAAAGATTTATTGATAAAGTTAGAGTGCATATTTATCCAACACCCGATTCAACAAATGCTTCTAAAGATATGCACATATATTTTATAAAAAGAATACAAGATGTAGGAGCTTACACTAACGCGGCTGATGTTCCTTTTAGATTTGTTCCATGCATGGTTTCAGGTTTAGCATATTATCTATCGATGAAATATGCTCCACAATTAATGCAGCCAATGAAATTAGTTTATGAAGATGAGTTTCAAAGAGCGTTACAAGAAGATGGATCAGCTTCTAGCACTTACATAACACCAAAAGCTTACTATCCAGGAGTATAATGGCAAAATACGCAACAGGTAAATACGCAAAAGCAATCTCTGATAGATCTGGTATGGAGTTTCCATACAAGGAAATGGTTAGAGAATGGAACGGTGCATTTGTTCATGTGTCAGAATTTGAACCAAAGCAACCACAATTAGAACCAAAACCTATGAACGGTGATTCAATATCTCTAAGACATGTAAGACCAGGAAGAACAGAACCAGCTGTAGCTGCCATGTTAGGCAATAACCCTTTTTCAATAACTTCAGGATCACAAACTATAACTGTAACAGAAGAAAACCACGGTAGATCAAGTGGCAACACTGTAAGATTTAGAAATGTAACAGGTAGTCCAGGAGGAGTGGCTTTTACAACGTACGAAAATTCTAGTGGTTTTAGCATAACTGTGACCACTGCTGATAAGTATACATTTACATTAGGTGCAACACCTAGTATAACAGAAGAATCAGGAGGAGCTACTGTGTCCGCAGGACCAGTCACATTAACATCATGATTAAAAAAATAAAAAACTTTATTGCAAGAATATTTGGTATTAAACAGTGTCAGTGCAAAGATGAACACTTAGAATTATATGAAGATATTCCAGAACCAGAAATTCCTGTTCATAAATTAGAAAAAATAAAATCAAAATATAAAGAGTAATGGCATATACTTTAGACAATTTAAGAACTAACATTAGAGACTATACAGAAGTTGATAACACAGTTTTGTCAGATACTGTTTTAGATACTATAATAAAAAATGCAGAAAATAGAATATATAGAGAATCTGATTCTGACGATAATAGATTTTATGCAACTTCAACATTAATTAGTGGAAATAGATATGTAACTATTCCTTCTGATTTAAGAATAATTAGATACGTTCAATTAAAAGACACAAACGTTAGTCCGAACACACAAGTATTTTTAGAAAAAAAAGATACTACATTTATGGCAGCTTTTTATGATACTCCAGGCACTGCACAAGGTTTACCTAAATACTATGCTAATTGGGATGCTAATTTTTGGGTCGTAGCACCTACACCAAATTCGACTTACGAAATAACTTTAGCGTATGTAAAACAACCAGTAAGTATAACAAGTACAACTTTGCCTACAACGGCAAATCCAGCTTCAAATGTAGGGACTTATGTGTCTAATAAATATCAAGATTTGTTACTATATGCATGTTTGGCAGAAACATATGGGTACTTGAAAGGTCCAGCAGATATGTTACAATACTACGAGCAGTCTTATCAAAGGGCTCTAGGATCGTACTCTATCGAACAACAAGGTAGAAGACGTAGAGACGAATATCAAGATGGTGTTATTCGTACTCCTTTACAATCACCATCACCATAATAAGGAGATAAAAAATGGCAAATGTAGTACCACATAGTTTTAAAAGTGAATTACTTTCAGGAACGCATAATTTTGCAAGTGGAGGTGATTCTTTTAAACTAGCTTTGTACACAGCCGGATCTGGTTCACCATACGCAGCTACTGATACAGCTTATTCTTCATCAGTTTCTAACGAAGTTAGTTCTGGTGGCGGTAGCGGATATACCACTGGTGGAGTAGCATTAGCGAGTCAAGCAGTTGCAACAGGAACAGGAACGGCAACAGTTGATTTTGCTAATCTAACTTTTTCAAGTGCAACTTTTGGTGCAGCTTACGGAGTTATTTATAACGACGATAAATCAGATAAGTTGTGTGTAGTTTTAGATTTTGGTGGAACAAAGACAGCAACCAATGGTGACTTCACTATTGTATTCCCTGATCCAAGTACACCATCAAATGCTATTATTAGTTTAACATCGTAATAGGAATTAAATATGGCGTTCATACTTAACGATAGGGTTAAAGAAAACAGTTCAACTACTGGAACAGGTACGTTTACACTTGGTGGAGCAGTTTCAGGTTTTGAAACTTTTTCTGCTGGTATCGGTGGAAGCAATACAACATACTATTGTATCTTTGAAACAGGAACAACAAGATTTGAAGTTGGTTTTGGAACTTTAAATTCTGGTGCAAGCACACTTGCTAGAACTTACGTTATCTCCAGTTCTAATAGTGATGCTCTTGTAAACTTTCAAGGTGCAACAGAGGTATTTTGTACTGTTCCAGGTGCAAAGATAGGTTTACCAAATCCAGAAGAATATGGTTCTTCATCAGCGCCAAAAATAATTACTGTTAAAGTAGCTTCTAAAACAGGTAATCATCCTTATCCAGCAGGAGGAAGTTCTAGTAGTAATGCATACTTTTTAGATGGATTAGAATCACCAGCATTAAAATTTTCTGGTGCGGATTCAAGTGCAAAATATTACTATAGATTTGATCAAGCTGATTCTAGTAACTCAGGACACCCTTTACGTTTTTATTTAGAAGCAGATAAAACTACAGCATATACAACAGGTGTAACTACAAATGGAACTCCTGGATCGTCTGGTGCATACACACAAATTGCTGTAGACTCAGAAACACCTAATATTTTATATTATCAATGTTCTTCGCATGGATTCATGGGTAATCATGCTACAAACATTGGTAACAAAATTAATTCAAATTTATCTACTATGGGAGACCTAACGGTAGGTACATTATTTAAAATGCCTGATAATACTTCAGGAAAAATACTAGTTGGAGATGGCACAAGTTATCAAGAAGTGGCTGTATCAGGAGATGCAACACTAGCTAGTAATGGAGCATTAACAGTAACAGGAGGAGTATCTGCAGGTTTCGTGGTTGCAATGTCAATCGCCTTGTAGTAAATAAACATTATGGCACAAGATTTTGAAAGATACGGTCTAAACTCAGTAGGGACATCAGCAACAGTAGTACACACAAGTAATTCTGATGATGCAATCATTTCTATTCGTTTAGCCAACACAACAACATCAACAATAAATGCAGATGTATTTATTACATCTTCAGTAACTGGTGGTTCACAAGATCACTACATAATTAAAAATGCACCGATAGTATCTGGCGGATCGTTAGAGCTTATAGACGGTGGAAGTAAAATAGTAATTGAATCGGGAGACGTGGTAAAAGCACAGTCCGACACGGCAAGTTCGTTAAGTGTTTGG
>FUFK010066542.1_pt1 | contig 14373 bp, 13 predicted proteins | sample 1021851 | NCBI WGS metagenome assembly FUFK01 (sample SAMEA51879418, study PRJEB19060) | metagenome | reverse complement strand
AGGAGATTATTTTGAAAAAAGTTGATTGGTATTTTGATTTTATTTCTCCCTTTGCTTATTTACAATTTTCACAATTTAAAAAGTTTGAAAATGAGCTTAACATCACAATACATCCAGTCGTATTTGGCGCTCTTCTGAAACATTGGGGTCAACTTGGGCCTGCAGAAATTGTNCCTAAAAGAATATTTACNTATCGTTTTTTCAAATGGAANGCTGANANGTTAGGNATNAAATATACTATGCCTCCNTCACACCCATTTAACCCNCTACCGGCCTTGNTGTCATGTATNGCNGGAAATTCNACCTATGAAGTAACTAAAGNAATNTTCNANNTTATCTANANACAAGGACAACAACCNGATCAGAAAGAGGGAATAGANAAACTAGAAGCCGTAGTAAATGAATACNCATCATCAACNCATTCGACACNNGANGAAAGTGCTCTNAAAAANATATTGCGTNNNAACACATCNAANGCTATNGAAAATGGNGTATTNGGCGTACCAACGTTTGTAGTCGAAGGACAAGTTTTTTGGGGAGGAGATGCATCGGATATGATGTTAGACTTTATAAAAAATCCTGAGCTATTTTCTTCGGAAGAGATGAAGCGTATTTCTTCCATGCCGATGGGTTTAATAAGAAACAAACCCTAACTGACATTTTCATTTTAATTGGGCTATCTCTCTAATATGATTTGGTGACAACCCGCAACAGCCGCCAATAATATTTACCCCTTCCTTAATCCATTTTTCAGCAAAGGATTTAAGTTGTTTAGGTTGTATTACTTTATTGAAGTCCCAATTCGGTGACACCCATCCGCCCGAGTCCGGATAAACCATAAGTGGTCCATCAAAAAAGTTTCTTAATACCTTTAACGACTCGCTTACGGCGTTTACATCAGTGTGCATAATGCCAGCAACATCGATATTAAAATCTTTGACTATATTAACAATTCGTTCAAAAGGAATATCATCTTCTTCCATAAAACTTAACACAAGACCCGTATCGCTCAATCGAGTTGAGAAACCTGCCCATACGGGTTTTTTACTTTTTGCTGCAGCTTCAAAGACTGATAGCATTCTATCAGGGTGGTACATCATTTCTAAAATAATAATATCACACCCATTTTCAGCTAAAAACAGAGCCATTTCCTCACAATTTTCTCTCAATCTATTTTCGGAAACTCCGTGCTTTGGATCAGATTGCTTTGCGCCGTCAGGTATCGGAAGTCTATGAGATAAAGATCCTGCAATTAATATATCGTCTCTTTTTGCCTTTATTTTTGCTTCTTGCGCTGCAAAAATCGCTTTTGAATTAATTTCTTTAAAGCTATCTGCCAGACCTGCTGCTTCTAACATTAAACGACTAGATGCATAGGTATTTGTAGTGATCACTTCTGCACCTGCATTTATGTAATCTAAATGAATTTGTTCTAAAACTTGAGTATTTAGTGAGGCGGACCCACACCAAGTTTCATCCATCTCTATACCCCTAAATTGCAACTCAGTTCCGACGCCTCCATCCAGTATAATCAANTCATTTTCATCAATTTTCTTTTTAAGGGTNTCATATTCAGTTTCCATTAAATATCCTTTTTTTGCCTTGTAATTTAGTCTTTAGCACTTTAAGCAAAAAAAAAGTGAAGCAAATAGTTTTTTTGGAAATTTAATGACAATCGACAACAGTCAAATCATCCTTTATTTTTTTGCATTAATTATTTTGTTTCTTACCCCTGGTCCTGTTTGGGTGGCACTAATTGCTAGGACAGTTTCTGGTGGAGCTAAATCTTCAATTTCGCTTGCTCTAGGCGTTTCTCTAGGTGACATGCTTTGGCCCTTTGCGGTTTATTTTAGCTTGGGTCTTCTTATATCAATTTATTCCGATATTTTATTGATATTTCGATACTTTGCTTCTTTTGTTTTAGTCTTGATGGGATTGCATATAATATACTCAAGGAATAAGCTGTTAAGTGAAGATCACCGTCTTACTAAATCAGGATTTGTTGCAGGTTTTTATGCAGGCTTCATCGCTGTAACTGCAAATCCCAAAGCATCACTTTTCTANATGACACTTCTTCCAGGTTTTTTCAATTTTGAATTAATAGGACTTGTTGATGTTTTTCTAATTTCAGTTCTCTCTTTTTCCGTCCCGATGATAGGAAATATTTTAATGATACTTTTCGTTGCAAAAATTAGGTCACTATTATCTTCTCCAAACGCAATTAGTTTAACGAATTTAATTTCTGGTATACTCTTGGTACTTGTAGGAATATCCATATCGATTTTTTAGTTAATCTATTTCCTTTCTTATTCTGATAGAGTATCCGTAATTCACTTTTTCCTATGTGGATCGCCCTTAGGTAATATATCTCGAATATAATCCCTTTGTTTCCACTCTGGTGGCGGAGGTACTCCCTTTCCTTTTCTAGGAATATGCGGGGANGGTTTACTCTCTTTTAAATTTGGTACGTATCGCGGGCAATTTGGATAAATTTCGCATTTTATTCGCACAACAAACTTAGCACCATGGTGTTTTTCCAAGGATTTTCTATCCCTATGAATACTCGCCTGTCCATTAATCCTTATACGGCGACTTTTTCCGTCAAAATTTACGAATAATAACGCAACATTTGGATTTTTTATGATATTACCGGCTGTCCGATACATGGAATTCCCATCATATTCTGGATATTCAATTACTCCTCCCTCAAGTATCTTCACAAATCCCGGATCCCCTGATTTTATATTACAATCGATATATTCTTTCCAAGAGCTCGCTATAAAGAAGAATTGCGCATTTTTTATTAATTCTTTTTCATCATCCCAAAACTCATAGTGCTTTCTGTTTGTTTCAATGGCTTCAGCTGTTCTGCGCCCGTCAAAAAGATCCTGAAACTCTCTCATTCCCTCATGAAAAAAATCTCTGTTCCTAAAGTCATTCATATATGTCTCACAATTTTTTATTTTTGTTACAGAAAGTTACATCAAAGTATAGCATTTGGACAAAAGAAAATAGCCCAACAACTTTATTATTTCCTTAAAATCATCCTCTCAGCACGAGTAGAACTTTGTGACGGTAATAAAATAGATGCCAGAACAATAATAACAGAAAACAAACTTAAAAAACTAAAAAGCTCCGACAACTTATATCCCTTGTCCAACATAAAACTACATGTCGGTAGCACAGTAGCGCCAACTCCAAGATTGAGAACAAACTTCATGCTAAGAACGCGATTCCTCCAACCATCAGGAACATACCGTACCATAACAGCATCAATAATTGGAATTTGCCCGAAAACAAAACAGACCGCTAACGTCATAAAGAATAATAGCTTGTAACCGTCGAATTGAGACGCCAAATATATAAAGATTATCTGACCAATTGAGACAATAAATAAAACTATTTTCGGTGATATACGATCAATAAACCATCCAACAACAACCTGTGAAAAAGAAGATATTGCATAGACAAAAGAAGCAAGGAGTCCAGTCATCGCAACAGAAAGCATAAGGTTTTCCATATAAAGCTCCAAATACCGAGGAACGAGGAAAGTTACCGCTGTAAAAACGAAACCTCCAAAGGTGGTACTAATTGCTAAGGCTAAAAGAGCTTGCCTCCAGCCATGAGAAAACTTTTCAGACTTTATTTTAGGCGATCCTCCATTTGGCAACTCCATAGGTTTGAGAGCACGCGCAAAAAATATTCCGTAAATTATGCATATTATTCCAGATATCAAGAAAGCCATTTTCCAATCACTATAAAAAATAATAATGCCTGTAATTAATGGAGCACTAGCTACGCCCATATTTCCNAATAATCCATTGACACCGAGGCGTAGACCGACGCGCTCTTTTGTTTCCAATAGCATTGCTATTCCGACCGGATGAAAAATAGCAGCAAAAAAACCCAAGCTGGACAAGCCTAATACCAGATGGAGTGATGTGTAAGAAAAACTTATCAGGATCGACGAGATGCCTATCCCAAAATGAAATACTACCATTGTAATAGATCTTGAAAAAATGTCNGCTACTCTGGCTGCTATTGGTGATGCAATACCAAACAGAATAAACCCCAATGTTGCTAGCTGTATGGTTTCACCATAGGTGAGCCCTATGTCCCGCCCTGCATCGTAAGCTGCTTTGGCAAAGACGAGAATTATGAAGTGGTCTAAAAAATGACTAATAAAAAGATATATGTCAGGAATTTTTTTGTTTCGAAAGCGTGAAAGCATGATAGTTTACTATCACGATTTACTCACAACGGCATATTAAATAATNACCTTTGCTTATCACTTTTGTTAAAAGATCAAATNATTTTATNGAGTCATAGAGGGCATCAAAATGAATAAAGAAACNAAATATATTCCACCTGAGGTTTGGGAATGGGATAAGCCTAGTGGAGGAGCGTTTGAGAGCATAAACAAACCCACGGCTGGTTCTGCTTATGAACAGAAACTTCCCAGAGGGAAGCATCCTTTGCAACTTTATTCTCAGGGTACACCAAATGGTGTAAAAATAACATTGATGTTAGAAGAGCTGCTAGCTTTAGGACACAAAGGCGCTGAGTATGACGCGTGGCTTTGCCGAATAAATAAAGGTGAGCAGTTTTCATCTGGTTTTGTGGAAATAAACCCTAATTCAAAAATTCCAGCGTTACTAGATCAATCAAATGGAAAAGAACAAAGAGTTTTTGAGTCTGGTGCTATTCTCTTATATTTAGCCGAAAAATTTTCAGAGTTTTTGCCAACTGAACTAAATAAGCGCACTGAATGCCTTTCCTGGTTGTTTTGGCAAATGGGAAGCACTCCTTATTTGGGAGGCGGCTTTGGTCACTTTTATTCATATGCGCCTGAAAAATTTCAATATCCGATAGATAGATATGCGATGGAAACTAAACGTCAGTTGGACGTATTGGATCAAAGATTAAGTCAAGCTGAATTCTTAGCTTGTGACAAATTCACTATTGCTGATATAGCTTCTTGGCCTTGGTACGGACAACTCGTGCTTGGTCGATTATATAGCGCTGGTAATTTCTTGGATGTAACTTCATATAAGAATGTCGTTGCTTGGGCTGAGAAAATAGATCGAAGACCGACAGCAAGTAAAGCACGAATGGTCAATCGTATAGTAGGCAACCCAAAGTTTCAGTTGCACGAAAGACACGACGCTTCGGATTTTGAATTAAAAACACAGGATAAACTTAACGGTTCTGAATAGNTTAATTTNTTAATTGAATATNTATTTCACCAAAATTCTTGAAAGTTTAAAGCTTTTGTAATACCCTTTTNCAATATCGGGAGAAACTAGTAATAGTTGCCGAAGGAGCAACCGCCCCGGAAACTCTCAGGCAAAAAGGACCGGTATAGACTGAACACTCTGGAGAGCGACTTTAAATAGTCCGCCGAAGGGATAACGATCTCAGGCAAAGGAACAGAGGGGGCATTCTTGGATGTGTACTTACACACATCTTTAACGAATGCCGGTAAAATCATTTAATACCGGAATAAGAAGGTTAAGTTTTGACAGAGCTTAAAAAGACAGCTTTATACGATCTTCATCGATCTCTCGGTGCTAAAGCGATACCTTTCGCTGGATATGAAATGCCTGTTAATTACCCTTTAGGAATTATGAAAGAGCACTTATATTGCAGAAAGTCTGCAGGCCTTTTTGATGTTAGTCATATGGGGCAGCTAGTCATTTCGTCTAATACACAGTCTATGCAATTCATTGCTTCTGAGTTGGAAAAACTTCTTCCCATNGATGTATTAGGTCTTAGTGAAGACAGACAGAGGTATGGGTTTTTACCAAATAAAGAGGGAGGAATCATAGACGACCTNATGATATCAAATAGAGGCGATCACTATTTTGTTGTTATAAATGCTTCGAGAAAGGAAATTGATTTTAAATATCTTAGAGAAAATATTTCTAAAGAAATCGATGTTGACTTAATTAANACAAGAGCACTTATNGCTATTCANGGTCCTCAATCAGAAAAGATATTATCCANCCNAATCGGAGAATTNAGTTCCNTAANGTATCTTGATGTNAAAAACTTTTCGTATAAAGGAGAGANACTATGGGTTTCAAGGTCTGGCTATACNGGNCAAGATGGATTTGAAATATCACTACCTAATAGTCTATGTGAAGTTTTCTGTAAAAACATTCTCNANCAAGATGGNNTTGAACCGATTGGANTGGGAGCCAGAGATACCCTCAGACTGGAATGCGGGCTTTGCCTTTATGGACAAGATTTAAATGAAACAATTACTCCTATTGAGGCCGGTTTAAAATGGGCTATTCAAAAAGTTAGACGGGCTGGAGGAGAGCGAGAAGGCGGTTTTGTAGGACAAAAAAAGATTTTAAAACAAATTGAAGAACAACCTTATTTCAAGAGAGAGGCTTTTTTTCCCGATGGGAAAGCTCCTTTAAGATCTGGGACTAAACTGTTTAGCGATGATAAAGGGAAAAATGAAATTGGTATGATCACATCTGGCGGCTACTCACCATCTCTTGAAAGGCCGATTTCAATGGGGTATTTGAACCATAATAAATTCAATGTTGATGAACCAATTTTTGGTGAAGTAAGAAACAAGTTCTTTTCTGTAACACTTACAAAATTACCGTTCGTACCAACCAGTTTTAAAAGAAATTAAGAGGAGATAGTAATATGAAATTCACAGAAGAGCATGAATGGCTTGAGTCTGACGGAGATATGGTCAAGGTTGGCATCACAGAGTATGCCGCGGAACAATTGGGAGATATTGTATTCATTGAACTACCAGATGTAGGAACTTCAGTTACCAAAGGGCAAGAAATAGTTGTTATAGAAAGTGTAAAGGCAGCATCGGATATCCTGGCACCTCTTGATGGTGAAATTACCGAGATCAATAACGCAATAGTGGATGACCCATCTATGGTTAACAACGATCCAACAGGCGAAGCTTGGTTTTTCAAAATGTCCTTAAAAAATCAAGGAGAGCTTGACGGTCTAATGAGTGAAGACGAATACAAGAAACATATCGAATAACTAAATTATTAGGGGGAAAAAATGAATTTTGAAAATAATAATTTTGAGCCAACAGAGTATCTACCTTACGATTTTGCTAATAGGAGGCACATAGGTCCATCGCCTCAGGAGATGGAAAAAATGCTTAAGCTTCTTGGTCTGAATAGTATTGATCAATTAATTGATCAAACAATTCCTCCATCCATAAGACAAAAAAAATTACTTGATTGGGATAAGCCAAAATCTGAACGAGAGATGCTTTTCCATCTTAGAGAAACAGCGTTAAAAAATAAAAAAATGATGAGCTTAATCGGTCAAGGGTATCACGGAACTATAACACCCCCTGCAATTCAAAGAAATGTTTTAGAAAATCCTGCCTGGTACACTTCCTATACCCCTTACCAGCCAGAGATTTCCCAAGGACGTTTGGAAGCTCTTCTTAATTTTCAAACAATGATCAGTGATCTAACTGGACTAGAAATAGCGAACGCCTCTTTACTTGATGAAGCCACTGCATGTGCAGAGGCGATGACTATGGCAAAAAGGATAACTAAAAACAAGTCCATCAATTTCTTTGTTGACCAAGAATGCCACCCACAAAATATCGAAGTCCTGAAGACAAGAGCACATCCACTTGGGATAAATATTATTATTGGTGATCCGGATAAAGACATTAACTATGAAGATTGCTTTGGAGCAATATTCCAATATCCTGGAACTTTTGGCACGCTCAGAGACTTTACAAATGTGACTGATAAACTGCACGAAACTGGTGCTCTTGTTACAATTTCAGCAGACCCAATGTCGTTAACTTTACTGAAAGAACCAGGTTCCATGGGGGCCGATATCGCAGTGGGATCAACACAAAGATTTGGTGTTCCGCAAGGATTTGGAGGGCCCCATGCCGCTTATATGGCTACCAAAGAGACTTACAAGCGCTTTCTTCCTGGCAGAATTGTAGGTGTTTCCATAGATAGTAAAGGGAATAAAGCGTATCGATTGGCNCTACAAACAAGAGAGCAACATATTAGACGTGAAAAGGCTACTAGCAACGTGTGTACGGCACAAGCCCTTCTAGCGGTAATGGCATCTTTTTATGCTGTGATGCATGGGCCAGATGGATTAAAAGCTATTGCGCAAAGGATTCACAGAAAAACCGTTAGATTAGCCAAGGGATTGGAGGCACATGGTTTCAATGTGGAACAAAAACATTTTTTTGATACGATTACGATAGACGTCGGTCCTATGCAAAATGTAATTCTCAAATCAGCAATTAGTGAAGGAATTAATCTTAGAAAGATAGGCAAGTCTAGAATTGGAATATCATTGGATGAGAGAACCAGGCCAGCTATAATTGAGGCAGTATGGAGATCATTTGGTATAAAACGAAAAGATAAAGACTTAANNTCAGGTTATCGAATTCCGAACGAATTATACAGACTTACTGATTTCCTTACACATCCTATATTTCATATGAACAGAGCGGAGAGTGAGATGACAAGATACATGCGCCGTCTTGTTGACAGAGATATAGCTCTTGATAGATCTATGATACCACTTGGCTCATGTACTATGAAACTCAATGCGGCTGCAGAAATGCTCCCCCTGTCTTGGCCTGAGTTTTCTCAAGTCCACCCATATGCTCCCAAGGAACAAACCTTAGGCTATAACATAATGATAGACAACTTGTCTAAAATGTTGTGTGACGTGACCGGATATGACTCTATATCGATGCAGTCTAATTCAGGTGCCCAGGGAGAGTATGCTGGACTGCTTACAATTGGGCGATACCATAAATCACGGGGAGATAATAACAGAGACATTTGTTTAATTCCCATGTCGGCACATGGCACAAATCCGGCTTCAGCACAGATGGCTGGATTACAGGTTGTTCCAGTCAATACATCAGATAATGGGGACGTTGATATAAAAGACTTCGAAAGTAAAGCTAAGGAATATAAAGATCGGCTGTCATGTTGCATGATTACCTACCCTTCAACTCATGGTGTGTTTGAAGTTAATGTTTCAAAAATTTGCGCAATTACCCATAAATTTGGTGGTCAGGTTTACCTTGATGGTGCAAATCTGAATGCAATGGTTGGACTGGTTAAACCAGGCGAGATTGGCGCTGATGTAAGCCATTTAAATCTTCATAAAACTTTCGCGATCCCCCATGGTGGTGGTGGGCCAGGAATGGGGCCTATAGCGGTCAAAGATCATTTAACTCCATTTCTTCCAGGAAATCCAGTTGAGGATAATGATGGAGGAGCTGTCTCTGCTGCTCCATTTGGATCAGGTTCAATTTTGACTATTTCATGGGCTTACTGTTTAATGATGGGTGGAACAGGGCTCACACAAGCTACAAGAGTAGCCATTTTGAATGCTAATTATATTGCAAAAAAATTAGGAAAGTTTTATCCCATTCTTTATACTGGACCTGAAGGAAGAATTGCACATGAATGTATCGTAGACATTAGACCCCTTACCAAAGATACAGGTGTTACTGTTGATGATATTTCAAAGAGATTAGTTGATTGTGGTTTTCATGCACCAACAATGAGTTTNCCAGTTGCGGGAACNCTNATGATTGAACCAACAGAGAGTGAAACCAAAGCAGANCTTGATAGATTTTGTGATGCTATGATAGCNATTTTCCATGANGCAAAGGATATTGAAGAGGGTCGTATCGATCCGGANAATAATCCTTTGAAAAACGCTCCTCATACAGTTGAAGATCTAGTTGGAGAGTGGAATAGACCATATACTAGGGAGCAAGCTTGTTTTCCTCCCGGTTCCTTTCGTGTGGATAAGTATTGGCCGCCCGTAAATAGAATTGATAACGTCCATGGGGATAGAAATCTAATTTGNACNTGTCCGCCCATGTCTGACTTTGAAGNAACGAACGANGNAAACTAATTTTTTTATAGCTTTTGNTCATTTGTTCGTTTTACACTAAGNTTNGNATTGGGCANTTGGTTGCCNATTAAAATNAGAGNTTTCTGTAATAAANAATGTCAAAAGTTAAACGTAAATTAACAACTATTCTTGCTACCGATTGTGTNGGCTTTAGCAAAAGAATGGATGAGAATGAAGAACTAACACTTGAAAACCTAAAAGCCTGCAGATCTATAATTGACCCACAGATAAAGGAATTTGGNGGAAGAATTTTNTATACAGCAGGTGACTCAGTGATAGCGGAGTTTGAAAGTCCTGTTGAATGTGTGAANGCAGCAATAGGTTTTCAAAAAGCTATNAATGATAGAAATAATACGCTTTCTGAAGAATCTCAGCTNGACTGGAGAGTTGGNATACATCTNGATGANGTNATAATAGAAGGAGATAATGTCTATGGTAACGGCGTAAANATTGCNGCTAGACTTGAGACTGCNTGNTCCCCAGGACANATNCTTCTCTCAACAGCTGTACAAGATCAGGTTAATAAAAGAATAAATTTCACTATTGAAGATGCTGGGACAAAATCCTTAAAGAATATTGANGANGCCTTTCAAGTATATGGAATNTCCCCCTCNGGCGNAAAAATTTCTAAGACCNATGCACTTAAGGAAAAGGANGCACAAGAGGCGGTTAAAAGTTATAAACCAAAATTAGCAGTTTTACCTTTTGATAATATGAACAATGATGAAGACAGCGGTTATTTAGTTGATGGTGTTGTTGAAGATTTAATTACAGAGTTTTCACGAATACGAGAACTTGAGGTCTTATCCAGACAGTCTTGTTTCGAATTTCGTGATGCTTCTAGCAGCATACGAGATTTTTGCAAAAAGTTTGGAGTAGATTACGCAGTTTCAGGTAGCATTCGTACATCAGGAAAGCGAGTTAGAATTTCCGTAGAATTATCAGACTCGAGTGATGGTAAAGCTCTTTGGAACAATAAGTATGATCGTATCCTAGAAGACATTTTCGACGTGCAAGATGAGATTGTGAGAAAAATATCGATAGCACTTCTGGGCGAAATTGAAATTTCAAGTCTCGAACGAGCTAATCGTAAACCAACTGAGAATCTTACCTCATACGAATTATTACTTAGAGGCAAAGTGTTGCACCATAAATTTAAGAGAGAGGCTTGCCTCGAAGCTATAGATTCATTCAATAAAGCGATTCAGGCTGACAATAAAAATGGGCAGGCATATGCCTGGAAGGCTTGCGCGATTGGTCAGGGAATGGGTCGTGGTTATTTAGAAGGTGATATGAAAGAGTGGTGGGATAATTCCATGCAGTGTATAGAGAAAGCTCAACAGCTAAATGATAATGATTTTGAAGTCCATAGAATGCTGGCAGAAGTTGCATTAAGCACCCACGATTTCAAGGCTGGAGAAAGACATGCTCGTACGTCATTTAAAATGGTACCAAATGATCCCAGAGTATTATCGGTGTATGGAGAAATACTTTCTAGAACTGGTTCAACAGAAAAGGGAATAGAACTTCTAGAAAGTGCTCTGGAATTAGATCCAATTCCAATGGGGAAAACAAATACAGATCATAGAACTAGAGCCGTTCTTTTTGGATATTTTATGGATAGAAACAGTGACAAGTGCAAGGAGCTCATAAAAAACCTGCAAGAGGTNGACTTTAAATCATGGNTAGTGACCGCAAAAATTTGTGATGATGAAGAGATAGAATATACTTCAGAANNTTGGTTTACTGAAAATAAAGATCATTTCAAGGAAATGGATTGGGAAATGGAAATAGACAGGTTTCATTTAAATAATGAAGGTTTGCAAAAATCTCTTGTAGGCTTTGTTGAAAGCCTTTTCAATTAACTCAATCACCGGAATACATTAATGACAAAGTTTCAGCATACATAGCTAACTTTTTTATTCCCTTAATTTCCATCAATCTCTCAATTCTGACAAGAACGGAATTGTCTTCACGTATTATGACTTTCAATATCTTTGATTTAAGCCTNATAAATGACCCAACTTTTACTGGAGAAATGAATCTAACTTTATCAATCCCATAGTTTAGAGTATGCTTTAGGTTCTCAATATGAATTTTGTTTTTTCCCAAAGTTGGAGAAATGCAAAGGCTTAATAACCCGTGAGCAATTGTTTTTCCATCTGGCATTTCATTTAATGCTCTTCCTGTATCAACATGAATCCACTGATCNTCACCTGAAAGCTGTGCAAAGGCATTGATAAGTTGTTGATCAATTAAAAACCAATCACTAAAGCCCAACTCATAATTCTCAAATTTCTTTAAATCTCTTGGATATTTTAATTTAAGCAATTACAAAACCTCGAAGAGTCCAGCAGCCCCCATACCTCCTCCAACACACATAGTGCAAACAACAAACTTTGCATTTCGCCGTTTCCCCTCAATTAATGCGTGCCCTACCAGTCTAGCACCTGACATTCCGAATGGATGGCCGATAGATATCCCTCCTCCATTTACATTTAAAATTTCGTTTGGAATTCCTAACCTATCTCTGCAGTAAATCACTTGGCTTGCAAACGCTTCATTCAGCTCCCAGAGATCAATATCGTCCATTTTTAATCCATTATTTTTCAGAAGCTTTGGCACCGCATATNCCGGCCCTATTCCCATTTCATCAGGATCACAACCAGCAACAGCCATACCTCTATAAACTCCCAGAGGGCTTAGCCCCCTCCGCTCAGCTTCTTTTGACTCCATCAAAATACTTGCAGATGCTCCGTCTGACAATTGAGAAGCATTCCCTGCAGTGATGTGACTTCCCTCACTTATGTGAATGCCATCTTTAAAAACCGGTTTGAGCGCGCTTAAGCCCTCCAAACTTGTATCAGGTCGGTTCCCCTCATCTTTTATTAAATTCACCTCATGATAAGTCGCAGTTTTATTTTCTTTATCGTAATATTTCATTGTCGACTTAAGAGGCACAATTTCATCATCCATAAACCCATTTCTTTGGGCATGTGCTGTTCGCATTTGTGACTGTAACGCGTATTCATCTTGTCTTTCACGAGATATCCCATATCGATCTGCTACTGTTTCGGCTGTTTCAATCATAGTCATGTAAAGNTCAGGCATTTCATTCTCAAGCCAAGGATCTCTAGCNTTATCCATTCTAAAATTTTCATTTCTGACTAANGAAACAGACTCAACTCCNCCCCCNACNGTAANNTTCATTCCATCATCAATTATCTGTTTGGCTGCAGTAGCTATTGCCATCATCCCCGATGCACATTGTCTNTCTATTGACATTCCAGCGACACTTGTAGGAAGCCCAGCTCTAAGTAAAGATTGCCTTGCAATGTTTCCTTGCTGCGTACCTTGTTGGGCTGCAGCTCCTAGAATCACATCATCAACATCATTGGGATCTACTTTTGCTCGTTTTACTGCCTCTGAAATAGCATGCCCTGCTAAGGTTTGTGCATGTGTGTTATTAAACGACCCACGGTATGCCTTGCCGATGGGTGTTCTTGCTGTTGATACTATAACGGCTTCTCTCATCGGAGCTATCTCCCTAGTAATCTTAATTTGGTTTGTTCCCAGTTTTACTCTACCATAATGGTATTAGGTCTATAAATAATAAAATGATACAATGTTGAAATATATTGTCTATTACAGCTTTTCTCAGTCAGAAATAAGCAGCAGTGAGCTTAAGGAATTATTACAAAAGGCAAGAGAATGGAACGAGGCTCATGAAATAACAGGATTACTTATTTATAGGTTCAATAAAAAGTTTAAAAGAGGCAACTTCCTTCAAATCATTGAGGGGCCAAAAAAATCAATCTCANNTACCTGGGATAGAATTTCTGCTGACCNAAGACATCATACCATAACAGTTCTGGAAGATGGGAGTTTTGAAGAAAGAAACTTTTCGACTTGGTCTATGGGTTTGAAGAACTTAAATACTGAAGCACTTGAAGGCATTCCAGGTTTCATCGATATNAATNATGACCAATTTTGGTCAAACCCAAATAATTTGAAACCTACCGCTTTGGATCTTTTAAGAAAATTCTATGATATGGGGTGATTTAAAAGAAACCTAGAGGGACTTAATTACTTTCTGTTTTGCTTCTGAACTCAAAGCTACAACTACGCCTTTGGTAATTTTTTTTGTTTTTTCATACGGTTCTTTTTTTTCATCGACACCTTCAAGCTTTACTGTTTTTTTTAAGCCTTCNGCTAGCACTTTTGATGTTAGTATATTTGTTTTAATCAACCCACTCACCTTTCCTAAATATAGGCACTATTTCTCCANTTTTCCCAAAACCATCAATGTCAATNTCACCTGACCCAATCATCCAATCAATATGGATCATGCTTGAATTACCTCCGCGCTCCCTTATTTCTGACGNNGAAAGGTTTNTTTCTCCTTTAAAGCACTTAGAGTAACACTGGCCAAGAGCTATATGACAAGCAGCA
>FUFK010071287.1_pt1 | contig 14375 bp, 29 predicted proteins | sample 1021851 | NCBI WGS metagenome assembly FUFK01 (sample SAMEA51879418, study PRJEB19060) | metagenome | reverse complement strand
TGTCCACTTACTACAAACAACGTAGCGAAAGAAACAAAAAAAGAAAAGGAAATGCTTGGTGGATATAGTCAATAAAGGTACTTATGCTTATCCTGCAATGTTTCATAAACTAGCAGATGAACTAGCATTGCTTAGATCTGAATTATCGAAAAACTATTATACTGCAGATACAGAAACATATAGAGGTGATAGAGAGCATGAAATCTCAAAACGTGGTATATTAGCAGAACTTATTTCAAGAAATTATTTAGATGAACGTAACACTAAATACAAAGCAGCACCAATAGTTTGGATAAAACCATTACCTGAACCTGATATAAAAATAGATATAACTACTTTTGATGTAAAAGGTATGAAAAAAGACAATGTATTTATGATTAATCACAAAGCACACAACAATCCTGATAAAAAACCTAATTGGTATTGGTTTGTTTATCCTAGATTAGATTATACTGCTACACACTACATAGTAAACAGTAGATCTGTAGATAATTGGGAAATAAAAGAATCAACATATACAAAAGTATATTTTAAGGAGTTATAATGAAATTAAATCACATATATGAAGGTAACAACATAGATGTATTAAAAACNTTACCTGATGAATCAATAGATTGTGTAGTTACGAGTCCACCTTATTGGGGATTAAGAGATTATGATCAAGAAGATCAATTAGGGCTTGAAGAAACACCTGAAGAATTTGTAGAAAATCTTGTAAAGGTATTTACTGAAGTTAAAAGAGTATTAAAATCAACAGGAACATTATGGCTTAATCTTGGAGATAGTTATTATAATAAAAGTTTAGCAGGAACACCATTTAGGGTTGCATTTGCATTACAAGCAGATGGTTGGTATTTAAGGCAAGATATAATATGGAATAAACCTAACCCAATGCCTGAAAGTGTGCAAGATAGATGCACAAAAGCACATGAATATATATTTTTGTTAAGCAAATCATCTAAATACTTTTATGATATAGATGCTATAAGAGAGCCATTAGCAGAATCATCAATAGGTAGATTAAAACAAAATATAGATAAACAAGTAGGAACAACAAGAGCAAATGGTGGTGCTAAAACAAATGGTAATTTTAAAGCAACAGGAAGCATAGAAAAAGGTGCTAATAAAAGAAGTGTATGGACAATAACCACTAAGCCATATAAAGAAGCACATTTTGCTACATTTCCAATAGAGTTACCTACTTATTGTATAAAAGCAGGGTGTCCTGAAGGTGGTATAGTGTTAGATCCATTTATGGGAAGTGGAACTACAGGTTTAGCAGCACAAGAACAAGGTAGAAACTATGTAGGTATTGATCTAAATCCTGAATACATAGAAATAGCAGAAAGAAGATTACAACAAATGAATTTATTTATATAGGAGAACAAAATGGAAAATCAAAATAATCAAAAAAGTTTTTGGAGTGAAAATAAAGCATTTAGTAGTAGAACTAATGAATGGGGAACACCTCAAGATACATTTGATAAACTGAATGAAGAATTTAATTTTACATTAGATCCTTGTGCTACAAAAGACAATGCTAAATGTGATAAATATTATACTGAAGTACAAAATGGTTTACTACAAGATTGGTCAGGTGAAATAGTGTTTATGAATCCACCTTATGGAAGAACTATTAACATATGGATAGAAAAAGCATATCAAGAATCTTTAAAAGGTGCAATAGTAGTATGTTTAATACCTGCTAGAACAGATACAAGATATTGGTGGGATTTTATATTTCCTTATGCAGAAATTAGATTTATCAAAGGTAGATTAAAATTTACAAACAATGGTAAGTCTGCACCTGCACCATTTCCATCAGCAATAGTAATATTTGGAGACAAAAAATGATAACACATGAATTAGCAAAGATATGGATAACATCTGATGGTGAAAGGTTTATAGATAAACAAAAAGCCATTTTACATGAAGAAGATTATCAAAAAGAACAAAGTATATATGACAAAGCATATAAGTTATGGGGGTTAAATGAGTAAAGTATTTAAAAAATATTCAAAAGGTAATATTAATGCAGAATTAAAAGTCATATCTCTTGGTATGGGAGTACAATCTACTGCTGTTTATTTAATGAGTTCTATGGGATATAAACTACCTAGAGCAGATTATGCTATATTTGCAGATCCACAAGCAGAACATTATAAGACTTATGATATGTTAGAATGGTTGCTTAAATGGAAAGAAGAAAATGATGGGATTGAAATAATAGTTAATAGAGACAACAATATATATAAAGATCAATTAAAAACTAGTGCTGATCAGCATATAAGAGTACCTCAAATTCCTGCACATACAGATCCTACAGGTATTGCAAGAAGGCAATGTACTTATGAATATAAAATTATGCCTGTTATAAAAACTACTAGAACATTACATGGTTTAAAGCCTAAACAAAGAATGAAACCAACAGAAATGTGGTTAGGTATTTCTACAGATGAAATAGAAAGAATGAAAGATAGTGATTTATATAATATAGAATATTTTTATCCACTTATATATCATGGACTAAGTAGAACAGATTGTTCTAATTTTTTTAAAGAAAACAATTTTCCTGTACCTGTAAAATCATCTTGTGTATTTTGTCCATACCATTCTAATAGTTTTTGGGCAGAACTACAAAATGAAAATGGTGATGCTTGGAAGAAAAGTGTAGAAGTAGATAAAGCAATTAGAAAAAAATATGGAATGAATAGAGATATGTATTTACACACATCAAGAAAACCACTAGATGAAATTGATTTTGATGATAAACAATTACCTCTATTTGAAGGGTTTGATTGTGAAGGGCATTGTGGGTTATAATTATTTAATAATAAGTAGCAATTATTTAATAATTACTTTTCGTAGCGAAAAGCATTAAGCAATAGCCATAAACTGTAAACCATCTTCACCACAATATTCACATATCTGTTTGTAAAGTTCTTTTGAAAATGCTACTACTTCTTCTTCTGAAGCAATAAGATCTCTAGGTGGATTAAATATATCTTCTAAAAACATTAATATCTTCTCATTACTTTCATTAGATTGCTCAATATTTTCAAGACGTTTGAGTATATCTAGCATATTTCTAGCAATGATTTCTATTAATTCTTCATTGGTGGGTTTTTTCATAATTCTAAGTTAAATAAGTATTATTATATATACAATGTTGTATTTGTGGTATAACATACACTAAACTACGAATAAGGACACTTAATGATTTTACCAATTACAATAAAATCGAGAAATGTATTAGACAGGTTGCATTGGGCTAAAAAGTCAATGCTAAAGAAGGAATATGCACTCCTGATCCGAAACCAAATGAGACTTAACGATATAGAACAAGTCAAAGATCCTAAAAAATTAAATCTTAGTATAGTTAGTGTTAGAAAAAGGTTATTAGACTATGACAATCTAGTAGGTGGTTGTAAACAACTAATAGATGCACTTATAGAAGAAAATTACATATATGATGATTCTCCAAAATGGCTAGAAATGAACATACAGCAAGTATTAAACAAAGATTGCGAAGAATCACAAAGAAACAAAACACTTATAAGAAGAAATTAATGGAAAGAACACATNAATATCTNCAGTATTTAAGGGAACAAGAATATTGTAGTCTGTGTTATAAGCATACTCCTACAGAACCACACCATATTGATCAGATAGGAATGGGTAGAAATAGAAAGAAAAACCTTAGAGAGCATTTTACTGCAATACCTGTATGTAGAGCATGTCATACTGAATACCATAATTTAGGTGGTAAAATGTATAGTATAAAGCACCAAATCAATCCTTATGAAATAGCATTGTATTGGCTTAGTAAATTTTTAATGAAAGATATATATGGCTCGACCAAAAAAACATGACATACCACCTAATAAGGTACAAGAGTTAGCCGAGTTCGGTTGTACAAATACAGAAATAGCACAATTCTATGGTTGTAGTGAAAGCACAATCAGACGTAATTATGACGAATATCTTATAAAAGGTAGAGCATCAGGCAAAACTAGGCTTAGACAACTACAATGGAAAGTAGCAGAAAAAGGAAATGTTACTATGCTTATATGGCTTGGTAAGCAAATGCTAGGACAATCAGAAAACCCAATAGTGTTAGAAGATGAACTTGTAGAAGGCTTTGATCTTGAAGTCCTTTAAGGTATTCCAACATCAGAATAACTTTATAAGATCCCAAGCAAAATACCCTGCACTTGTAGCAGGTTACGGAAGTGGTAAGACAGTAGCATTTGTACTAAAAGCAATCCTAGAAGCAGGAAGAAACCCTAAAAAAACAATACTACTTGCAGAACCTACATTTCCTATGATAAGAGATGTGCTGCAACCTACANTAGAAGAAACACTAGAACAATTAGGATTCCAATATAAGTATAGAGCAAGTGAAATGAAGTATACTATTATATGGAAAAAAGGTTATTCTAACATTATACTTAGATCAGCAGAAAACTATCGTAGATGGGCAGGGCTAAATCTAGCAGGAGTAGGATTAGATGAAGCAGCACTACTAAAAGATGATAAGGCTTGGAAAATGGGCTTATCTAGGCTTAGAGATGGTAATCATTTGAGTGCATGGATAACTACTACACCTGAAGGATTTAATTTTGTCTATGATTTATGGAAAGATAAACCTAAATCAGGCTATGATTTGATACAAGGCAAGACAACAGACAATACGTTCTTACCACAAGACTTTATAGATTCACTATATGAAAACTATGATGACAAATTAATATCTAGTTATATTAATGGTAATTTTGTAAATTTGCAATACGGAACTTGTTATTATGCTTTTGATAGAGACAAGAATGTAAAACAAGTTTCATATAATAGTTCCCTACCTATTAGAATAGCAATGGATTTCAACGTAGATCCTATTAGTTGTGTCTTATTTCAGATTTATGCAGATAAGCCTAAAATAAGAGTTTTTGATGAGATACAGTTATCACATAGTGGTGGTAATGACTTAATGACTGAAAGACTTGCTAAACTAATAAAAGAAAAATACCCATACGAGAATCCCAACTTATTGCAACCTAAAAGACAAAAGGTTGATACAACAGGACACTATATTTGTTATCCTGATCCTGCAGGAAAGAATAGACATACATCAGCATTAATGTCTGATCATGACATTCTTAGGCAGCAGGGCTTCGGATTACGAGTAAAGAAAAAAGCACCATCAGTAATTGATAGTGTTAATGCAGTAAACAAGGCAATGGATTTTACAATAGTAGATCCTAAATGTAAGGAGTTTATAAAAGACTTGGAACAAGTAGTATTAAAAGAAGGCACTAGAGAAATAGATAAGTCTAACAATGCACTTACTCACCTTACTGATGCCTTCAGATATAGTGTAGATTATGAATTTCCTGTTAAAAAACCTGTAACAAGAACATATATGGCTTAGGAGAGGGAATGATAGTATATTCAACAGCAAAAGATATTATAGAAGAATCAATTAGGCAGTTAAAGTGGGAAAACCATAGTGCAATGCTAGAAATGAGAGATGAAGCACTAGATTACTACACATACAACAATACTGCTAAATATATAGATCAGTATTTTTCAGGCACACTACAACAAGAAATACCACTATATTGTGTCAATCTTACCAAGAAGTTAATCAATCGTATATCATTAGTGTATAAAGATGCACCAATTAGAGATGTAGAAAATGATTCTTATAATGATTTTACTATAGATAAAAACTATAAAATGAAATCTTTTGAAAGAATACAAAACTTACTAGGTACAGTTGCTATACATGTTGCTTGGAAAGATGGTAAGTTTGTATATAATCCTGTAATGAATTTTGTACCTATTATGGATCCTATGAATCCATTAGAGCCTATAGCAATTACATATCCACTTAATAAAGCAACAGCAGATTGGAGAAATACACAAGAAGATATATATGTGTATTGGAGTGCTGATAAACACTTTATGTTTGATTCTACAGGTAAGAAAATAAGTGTAAACGAAGAAGATATAAACCCTTATGGAAGATTACCATTTGTTTTTGTGCAACCTAATTCTATGGTAGATGAGTTTTGGAATGAAGGTGCTATGGATATTGCACTTGGTAATAAGCAAATAGATATTGCTATGACAATGTTACAACACCATATAAGAACAGCAGGTGGACAATTTGTTATAGAAGGTAGAGTTGATGCTAACAATATACAACTAGGACTTAACAAAGTAGTGGTAGTAGATGAAGGTAGTATGAGCAATATATCATCAAATACAGACGTTACTAGCATTAAGCAAGGTATAGAGTTCCAATTAAAAACAATAGCATTTAACAACAATATAAACTTTGATTTTGGGTTATCAGGTAGTCAATCAGGTGTTGCACTTAAAATAGAAAACCTAGAACTACTAGAAGCAAGAGAAGATGAAGTAGAAAAGTGGAGTAGAGCAGAAAAACATATGTATGAGATTGAAAGAGTAATAGCACAAGTAGAAACAGGATTACAATTACCTGAAGGTATATCACTTGACTATGCAGAAGTTAAGTTCCCTGATCCTGCAGCAGAACTACAGGAATGGGATTGGAAGTTTAAAAATGGTATTGCAGATAAGTATGATTACTTAATGTATATAGATCCTGATAAATTCCCTGATAGACAATCTGCTATTGATCACTTAGATGAGAAAAAACAAGAAGCAGATACAACAGAAAACATATTTAAACTAAACCGAGCAAATGGCGAAGGTACTTAAAGCATACTTAGACAAAATAACTGATTTAGAAGAACAAATTGATAGAGAGATAGATGAGTTATTAAGAGTTATTGACATTGACCAATTACTTGCAAATCCTGAGCAATATATGCAAGAACTATCAAAACAATTCTTTGAATCATTAGATGATGAACTTACACAGGCTATAGAAGCAGGTGAATTAAAAGCAGATAGGATAGTAAAGAGTATTGGAAGCAAACTTCAAAAAGATTAAGTCAGATATAGACTTTAAACAAAACATCAAGAAACTTATAGATGATGCTGTATTCTTAGCAGCACAAATCAACGTAAAAGAAATAAAATCAGGATTAGATAGATCTACAGGACCAAAAGGTAAAAAGTTTGCAAAACTAGCACCTTCTACAATCAAACAAAAAAGAAAAAAAGGACAACCACTAAAACCACTCATTGCTACAGGTATGATGAGAAAATTACCACCTGTTAAAGGTAAAAAAGGTAAAACAACCATAAGTGTAGCAAAACAAAGAGTAGAGATTGGTGGTTATCATGATCAAGGTGGTAAACAAACAGGTAGACCACCACAAAGAGAATGGTTTGATATATACAAGACTGCATTACCAAAGATTGAGAAAATGCTTAAATCTAAACTAATTAAACTATATTCAAGACTATGAACACATACAATGAACTTAACATAAAGATAGCCAAAAAGATAGATGATTTATCATTAATAGTTACATCTAACTTATTATCTCGTATAAATGCTATGAGATTATCAGGAATGGCTACTTCTGAAGTTAGAAAAGTATTAGTAGCAGATCTTATAGCAGGTGGTAGAATATTTGGCCAACTAAAAAATGGTGTTAAGAACATATCTAAAAATGCAGTAGAAGAAGCAGGTAATATAGCAGCACAAAAAGTATTTGAACAACAAGGATTAAAACAATACAAATGGATTACAGTAGGAAAGAATATATGTCCTGATTGTAAACCTAGACATGCTACAACAGGTGATTTAGAGTTTTTTAGGAATATAGGTATGCCTAAGAGTGAATTTAGTGTATGTGGACATAATTGTAATTGTCAATTAGTACCTATTGAGTATGAGGGTGAAGATTTAAGTGAGCCAATAAAATATAAGAAATCAACTGAAGGTAGAAAATGATTAAAAGAGCCATAGTAACACCTGATAAACACTTTCCATTAGCAGATATGGCTGCTATAAGAGTTGTATGTAAAGCCATAGAACTATGCAAACCTGATATATACGTTGATCTTGGAGACACAACAGAAGGTGATGCTTTTAGTCATTGGAAATGGAAACGTAAAAAGAAACCACCATTAGACTATATATTGCCTGATATGGAAAAAGAAGTTAAACAGGTTAATGAAGGTATGGATATAATTGATAGATCCTTAGATAAAGTAGGTTGTAAGGAAAGACATTTTTGTCAAGGCAACCATGAGTTATGGCTAGATCAGTTTGTAGATGAACACCCTTATCTACCACAGTATATGACACAGAATGCACTTAAATTGAAAGAACGTGGATATAAGTTTCATCATAATAGTAAGTTTCTAAAAATAGGTAAACTATACTTTCATCATGGTAACTTCTATGGTGGACAATATCATGCTGCAAACCATTTAAGAAAACTAGGTTGCAACATTATATATGGACATACACATGATGTGCAAATGCACTCAGCAACAATGCTAGGTGGACAAGTATCTGCTATAAGTCTAGGTTGTTTAAAAGATATGAGCAAAGAATCTAATGCTTGGCTAGGTGGTAGAGAGCATAATTGGAGTCATGCTTTTGCAATAGTAGACTTTTTTGATAAAGGGCATTTCACTACTAATGTAGTGCAAATAATAAAAGGAAAAGCAGTAGTACAAGGAGAACTTATAGATGGGAATAAAAAGTAATGGATTTCTTTACAATATTGGAACAATTTGGAATACCTGTAGCAATGACAATAGCATTCGGATTCTTCATATGGAAACAAAACAGGTTCATTCAGGAAACCCTGATGACAGAACTAGATCAAGACTTCAAGAGGTTGGAAGGTATTATTATTAAACTTATTGATCAGCAAAAGAAGGTGCAAATGGAACAGAAGAAACTTAATGGTGTATTTAAAGCACAGGTAGAGATAATAGCAAGACTATCAGGCAATGGACTTAAAGATAAGTTTCTTAGAATGATGGAACAAGGTGGAATGACAGAAGATGAATAAAACTAAAAGCATAAAATTAGAAACACCTATTGGTAGCATTGAAAGTGATTCAGGTAATCATTTACTAGATTTAGCAAGTGTTGTGTTTATAATCTTATGTATAGCACTAACTAGAAAATATTGGAGATGGAATGGCTAAGTATAGAGGTAGAAAAGTAAGGTTGAATAAACCTACTAGGATTCGTAAAGGGCAACCTAGTTTTGGTAAAAAAAAATTTCAGGTGTTCGTAAATGACAAAGGAAAAACTAAACGAGTTACGTTTGGAGATCCTAACATGAGAATTAAGAAATCTAGTCCTGCTAGACGTAAATCATTCAGGGCAAGACATAAATGTGCAACTGCAAAAGATAAAACAACTGCAAGATATTGGAGTTGTAAAAAATGGTAAGAAGAAAAAGAAAAAGCACAGTAAATAAAGCAGGTAATTACACAAAGCCTACAATGAGAAAAAGATTGTTTAAAAAGATACTTGCAGGTAGTAAAGGTGGTAGAGCAGGACAATGGAGTGCTAGAAAAGCACAAATGTTGGCTAGAATGTATAAGGCTAAAGGTGGAGGGTATAAAAAGTAATGGCTTTGAGAAAATCACAGAAATCATTGAAGTCTTGGACTAAACAAGATTGGGATTATGTAAGTCCTTCAGATAAAAAGAAACCAAAATCAAAAAGAGGTAGGTATCTACCAAAATCAGTAAGAGCAAAATTAACACCTGCACAAAAGGCTTATGAAAATAGGAAAAAAAGAGCAGCAACTAAAGCAGGTAAGCAAAGGGCTAAATATTCTAAATCAACACTTAAAAAAGTCAGGAGAAGAAGATGATAGTAGATAAGGTAATTATAGATTTGTTAGAAAATGCTATTAAAGATAAAATTAAAGCAAAGTTTCAAAACAATAAACAAGAACTTATAGACAAGATTAATAAAGACATAGACATACCCTTCATAAATGAAAAAACTGAGGAAAAAGCACTAAAATTTCTATTCAAACACGTAGAAAAATGGCTAAATGAATAATATCATTTGCAATTAACATGTAAACAATGATAAAATACAAGGAAGTATTATGAATAAAAATACAGAAAATCCAACCACCGACAATCAAGGTGTCAAATCAGATTCCGTCCAAACAGACGAAAATGTTTCCGTTGATACAACAGACAACGTAAAAGATCCTGTAGAATCAATACCTTATGCTCGTTTTAATGAAGTCAATAAACAAAAAAAAGAGTTAGAGACTAAATTAAAAGAATATCAGGATAAGCAAGAAGCACAACGTGTGAAAGCAATGGAAGAACAAGGTAAATTCAAAGAGTTAAATACTGAACTTACCAACAAATTGCAATCATACGAGGAAAAGTTAAATGTTTATGCTGAAAAAGAGAAGAAGGAAAGAGAAAATTTAATTTCTCAATTAGATGATCAAGACAAAGAAGTTTATGGATCTTTGAGTAATGATCAGTTAAGGAAACATTTAGAAAAGTCAAAAAAACAATCAGTTACAACCAACGTAACACCACCAATTAGAGATAAAAGTGGAAATAAAATAACAGATTGGGCTACAATGTCTCCTGAAGAAAAACGATCTAATTGGAAATCAATAGTTAAATCATATAAAAAATAAAATATACTCTACTTGAAGGCTATTTAGCAGTTGATAGAGAGTACAGATTGGAGAAAAGATGGCTACAACAACAGGTTTAGCAAATCCTGCTGCATCTCAAGCATCAGATACTGAATTAGCAGTATTTATACCTGAGATATGGACAGACGCAGTAAGAGCAAGTTTCAAAAAGAATCTTGTTATGACAAATTTAGGAACAGATTATAGTTCTTTAGTATCAGGTGGTGGAGACATAGTTCACATACCATCAGTTGCAGATGTTGCAGATGCTGCTACTAAATCACCTCACGTTCCTGTAAACTACACAAATGCTACTGAAGATGAAATTCAGTTATCATTAACATCACATAAATATGCTTCTGCTATGGTAGAAGATATGGGTGTTGTTCAAGCAAATTCTGATCTACTTTCAATGTATGCAGATTCTATAGGTTATAAATTAGCATTAGGATTTGAAACTGAAGTAGAAGCAGCACTTGCTACAACTACTGAATGTATTAACATTGCAGGTAACACAGTTGCAAAAACTATTGATGCTGCAACATTAGCACACATAAGTAAAGTAGTAATGGAAAATGATATACCTATTAATGAATGCACATTGGTGTTAAATCCAACACTATATTCTTCATTATTTAGAATAGATGATTTCATTCATATTTCTAAAACTAATACTGCTAATGTTCAAAATGGCTTAGTAGGATCTGTAATGGGTATGAATGTTGTATTATCTAACAACATTACATCTACTAACCACAATGATGCTGTAGATTCTGATGATGGTGCATTAACCAATGATAACGTATTAGGTGGATTTGTATTACACAATTCTGCTCTAGCATACGGATTTAGCAAAGCACCTCAAGTTAGTTCTGAGTATGACATTGATTATATTGCACACAAATTAGTGGGTGATTATATCGGTGGTGCTAAGTTAGTTCAAGATGCTTCACAAATCAAATGTTTTGGTATTGTTGAAGAAGGAACAACTGCTTGGTAGTAAGCAATAAATAATAATACAGGGTAGTGTAATGCTACCCTGTACACTTTTAGGAGAACACATGAAAGATATTAAAGTAATTTTTAGAGGAAACAAAGTTCCTTCAGGCAAAAGGCTCAATGTTGAGTATTATATAGGTGAGAAAAAATTAGATAATTTACAAAAAGATGGTAGGTTTGAGATAGAAAAAGTAGATCAGCCTAAACCTAAACCAAAAAAGAAAAAAGCACCTAAAAAGGAGAAGGCAGATGAGTAGAGATGGAGTAGTTAGAAGTAGTAAGAGAGTAATAAGACTTAATCCAACAGTTGAAACAGGTGCTTATGCAAATGGTGATGTGATATTTACAGGATTAGAAATACCTAGAGCAGTAATTGAAAAAGGTGGGTGTTCTAAACTTGTTTCAGGTTTTTTAGTTTGCGAAGGTAATGATGAGCCTATAGGATTTTTAGTTTTTACTGAAAAAACAGTTACTTTAGGTACAGTAAATGCAACAGCAGACGTAAGCCATGCAAACTTTATAGCAGCAAATCCTTTAGCAGTAATATACACCGATAGTAATGTTAATACTGATGATAAAATTGATAATATAGATATGAGACAGTTTTATGGTAAATCAACAGGTGCAGAAGAATTTAGTTTACCTGTTCTTTTACAAGCAGATACAGATTCTACAAGTGTTTATTTAGGTATGGTTGCTGATCAATCAGGAGTAACATTTGATAATGCTGATAGTTTACAAGTTATACTACATATAGAAGATTAGGAAAAAACAGGATAACTATGAATGAGAATCAATATATGAGGGTAGGATTGTTGTTTTTCCATGCTCGTTCAACATACGTATCTTCCTTGTTGCCTACCCTCAANTTTTAATATGCCTAGATTNGGTACAAGATCTAAAAACAACCTCAAAACCTGTGATGATAGGTTACAAAGGATATTCAATGAAGTTATCAAACATGTTGATTGCTCTGTTATCGAAGGGCATAGAAATCAAGATAGACAAGACAAGTTATACAAAGAAGGAAAAACCAAACTTAAATTCCCTAATGGTAGGCATAATACTTATCCAAGCCTTGCTGTTGATGTTGTTCCTTATCCTATAGATTGGGAAGATAGAGAACGTATGACATTGTTTGCAGGTTTTGTTAAAGGTATTGCAAAGGGTATGTTTAACGTAGATTTACGTTGGGGTGGAGATTGGGATTCTGATTTCCACGTTCAGGATAATAGATTTGATGATTTTCCACACTTTGAAATTAAGGAGAAAAAGTGATAGATAGTTTTAAAACAACATTAGGATCAATGACTACGATATTTATTAATATATGGGAGTTATTGCCTGATTTACAAAGCATCATAATTGGTGCATTATGGATAATTTATTTATACAAAAAAATAGAAATGGAGAATAAATAATGGAATGGTTAATGAGTAATTGGGATATTGCACTAGCAATATTCTTCGTATTAGAGAAATTAGTAAAGTTAAGCCCAACAAAGTATGATGACATACTACTAGACATGGTATGGGGTGGCTTAAAGAAAATGGTAGGTAAATAATGCCTAGAGGAAAAGGAACATATGGATCTAAGGTAGGTAGACCTCCTAAGAAGAAGAAAAAAATGAAAAGAACTAAAAAGAGAAGGTAGGGATTCTCGTATGGCTATAAATGATATAACTTTAGGTGATGATCAGCCTTTAAGTAATGATTTAAAGCCGATTAAGGTCGGTGGGGAAGCATCTATATTAAATGTTTCCTCGCCTACACCTGATGGTAGTGTTGATGGCGAAGTTGAAGTCAAAGGAAAACTAAAAGCCAAAGACACAGTAATACAAGGTGATTTAAAAGTATTTTCAGATAGTGATATAACTCCTCAATTTCAATTTGAAACTAAACAAGGACAGGCTTGTTTATTTACAGTTAATTCTGCTGCAAATACATTAACACGACTACAAATTAAAAACAATCAAGGAAGTTGGTTTTTAAAAAGACAATCAAGTAGTACTGCATTAGAATTTAGTGATGGTATTAATACACCTTTAACACTTAGTGGCGACAATGTAGAGTTTACTAATCTTACTGATGGATCTATAACAATAGATAGTTTTGTAGATGAAGATAATATGTCGTCAAATTCGGCAACTAAAATACCTACACAACAATCAGTAAAAGCCTATGTAGATAACGAAGTAGCAGGATTAGTAGATTCTGCACCTGCTGCACTAGATACACTTAACGAACTTGCTGCTGCACTAAATGATGATGCTAGTTTTTCTACTACAGTTACTAATAGTTTAGCAACTAAGTTAAACTTAGCAGGTGGCGATATGACAGGACACCTACAAATAACTGCAAGTGATGGAAGCCATAAAGGAAGTGGTGCTTATGTTCCAACAGGCTCTGATTGGCAAGATGTTTTAAGATTAGGCTCAACAAGTGATAATGGTTTAAGTATTCTTGTTAACGATGGTGGCACAATGAAAACTACCTATTATACTAATAGATGGGGTTGCCAACACGAATGGGGTAGAGGTAGTCAAGACACAGGTGATGGTAATACATATCAACCTGCTATGCGATTACAAAGTGCAGATAGTATTAATGCAGTATATTTATATGATGGTACAACAAATACTACAAATATTAGATTATCAGCAGAAGGTAGTAATGATACTTATTTTAATAATTCAGATTGTGATGTAGCAATAGGCAGTACAAGTGCAGGTGGCTATAAATTACAAGTAACAGGCACTACTAATATTACAAGTGATTTAACAGTAGA
>FUFK010042218.1_pt1 | contig 14376 bp, 17 predicted proteins | sample 1021851 | NCBI WGS metagenome assembly FUFK01 (sample SAMEA51879418, study PRJEB19060) | metagenome | reverse complement strand
TGAGAGTCAAAGTAAGACTGTCCAAGATAAAACTTATATCTTTCGTTGTTGGGCTCATAGTTTATATCTTCTGGATTTGTAAGTGCTGATAACAAAACCTCAGCGTCCCTACTATATTTTTCAATTGGATCAATGCCGACATTCCGATTACCTTCGGTTCTTGCATTAATTTGATAGTCTCCCGTGAGTCTTATGACAGTCGGATTTTTTTCTTTTGTTGTCGCATATTCGTGAAGAACACCAACGTAATGCCATTTACTTGAAAGTTTAATGATTTGAGTTCTCCACCAAGTAAACTCACCCCGATTAATTTTCAATGAGTAACCATCAACATCATCAGCCACAGGAGGAATAACAAGATCACCCGTGATGTAATCGTCCGCATCAATAATGAGTGCGTAATCACAGCCACTTTGCTCTGCGTTTTCAATCGACTCCGTTCTTGATTTACCAAAACCCTTCCAATCAGATTGATGAACCTGACCGGGGATTCCTTTTGCTTCAAAGAAATCTTTAATGATTTGTTGTGTTCCATCAGTCGATCCAGTATCGGTGATGTGATACTGATCTATAATATTTGAAACAGATTCAAGACAATCACGAATAATGTGCGATTCATCTTTTACGATCATACAAAGAGTTACTGTTGGTTTATCCATTTAATTGCTCACTTATCCATTGTTCAAGAATGACTTTTGGTTTCCAACCCAAAACAGTTTTCGCTTTATTTATATTGGCAAGAGTCTCCCGTGATTCACCAATTCTTGGATCAATCATTACCGTATCTTTTGAAATGAAATTGGTAAGTTCGTTCACCGAATAATTAATCCCCGTTCCGATGTTAAAAACTTGACCATATTTTTCCATCTTAACTGTCGATGCAAGAATGTTTGCACTTACTACATCGGAGACATGAGTGAAGTCTCTTCGTTGCTCTCCATCTGGAACAATCGTAAGAGGCTTATTTTCCTTTGCTTGTTTCAAAAACAAACCAATTACGGGAGCGTATTGGCCTCGTGTCGGTTGGTTCTTACCATAAACATTAAAGTATCGAAACACTACAGTTTCTAATCCAAAAAGATCAGAATACATCTTACAAAGTTTTTCACCAGAAACTTTTGATACAGAGTATGGATTAAGACAATCTTCTGGTTGAGTTTCAACGTTTGGAATTTCATTAACTAAACCATACGCAGATGAGGTTGATGAGTAAACGACACGACGAACTCCAGCCTCCCTTGCCGCTTGAAGAACAGAACATGTTCCATAGGAATTTGTCATTACTGCTTTGAGTGGATTTATAATTGCAGGTTGAATTCTTGCTTCAGCAGCACAATGAAAAACAGTGTCAACACCTTCAAACAAATATTTAATTTTGTCGTAATCACAAATGTCGTGTTTGTAATACTTTGCTCTATCGTTGTAATGAAAATATTCATGAAAGTCAGATGACTCATTGTCTATGACAACAACACCATGTCCAGCGTCAACCAAGGAGTTGACAATATTCGATCCAATAAAACCAGCACCACCCGTTACTAAGTATTTCATAACCGTCCCATCTCAAATAATTTTTACTAATTTTTCTTTCAAGAAGTTTGCATCTGAACTACATGGGCCAATAAAATTTATGTTACCAGAAATGTGTATATCAACTTGCCATCTGTCCATTGGTTTTTCCCATGCTCTTTGACTAAACCAATTCTCTCCATTATGAACAGTCCCTGCTTGGAAATATCCCTCCAAATATAATTCGTTTAAAAGAACATCAACATTTGCAAGATATGGACTATCTCCAAAATGGGGCAAACCTTTATCCACCCATCTTTGGGTATTACTATAATATAGTTTCACTCCATTACCAATTAAAACTTTATCTTTATCGCAAGTTTCAAGATATTGTTTATCTTGATTATCAAGATGAAGCATCGTAATGTTGTTACTGTCATAAAGATCAAAAACAGAATCTAAAATTGGCTNAGGAGCGACGGTAAATCCGTCATCTTGGAAAAACATGAAATCGGTGAACCCATTTTCCTTAACCCAATTTAAAGATTGTCTAAAAGTTTCTGTGTATGGTAGTGTTCCATCGTACCGAAGAACTTCAACATTTTTATAGTTTGGCTTCAAAAAGTTCTCGGTAACATGTTCAACATATTCATCGGGACAACCATTGAATGAAAAAATATTACAATCCATTTTATTTTTTAAGTGATGATCCAGAGTATTTTTTGCATGAAGTTCCATGAGTCGCATTCTCTCTCCGTGTTCTGGAGGGAGACCCGAAACCACCGCTGCGGGACAATAAGTTTGCATGAAGGAGCAGTATTTTTTCATAATATTTCCAATATCTTTTTAGCAGTTTTTGAGGGAGAAAATTGATGTCTGAGTTCATGTCCAGCATCAGACAATTTTTTAATGCGATTCTCTTTGTCTTCCAAAATCCATTTTAACTTATTTTTTATGTCTTCATAGTCCGTGTATATTAAACAATTTTCTTTATCCTTAAGTCCAACCATTTCATTCATGTAACTTTCATTGGTGAGCAAAACTGAGCCACATGCCAGAGTTTCAGCGACACGATATGAGAATCCATGAGGGTAGCCTAGGTTTTTGTTAAAGTGTATTTCATATGAGTTGATGGCATTCACCATGTCATCACCGATAACAAATATGTCTTGATGAAGTTTAAATTCATCAGTGAGTTTATCAATGTATTCATTTCTTTGTGGGTTTCGATTACCACAGAAACCCAAAAAAGTTTTTTTGTCTGTATTCTTTCTCTTGATGAAGTCGAGATCAATCCAAGGTTTTATCCAATGTGAATTTACAGTTTTAAAAAGTCCTTGAGCGTTTGAAAGAATTGAGTCATACTTACCTTGATTCATGATTTCAATGTAAATTTGTTCCCCCTGAACATGGGCATCACACGACCATAAGAATTTTTTTGTTTTCACACTACTTAAATCTAAACGAGAGTGATAAACTTCCCAGAGATCAATTATGAAATCATATGAATCAAAATTTGGCAACACGGAGAAATTACAATGTGGGTGTTCTCTACCCCAAACATCACAATGATGTCCGATGTCTTGAAAACCTTTTTGTAATGTTAATGCCTCACGAAGATGTTTATTTTTTTCATGATAACCGGCATCTTGTAAAAGAAGAACTCTCATTATAATCACCACTTCACATTAAATTGACTGTCTCTTAAAAAAACGGGGAACTCAAATCTATTTATGTCCATACCTCTCAGGTGCATTCTCAACATAATTTCCGAGTGAAGAGGAACTCCAACTTTTCGGTATGTTAAAATGTTATCGTATAAATTACAATACACTTTCATATTGGGTGTGTTTGCAACACTGAGCATATCAAAATAACCTCCCTCGTAATCACCACCGTCTGGGATGTTTATTTTTTCGTGGGACATTTTGTTGATGTCTAATTTTTCAGTATAGTGGCAGTCAGGTCGTGTTCTGATGATTAGATCATAATGTTCTGACACTAAGTCAAAACATTGCTTTATCTTTCTCCACATGTAAACACAGTTTATTGGTTTGGGAATATAATCAAAATGTTTTGGTTGGTCTTTTAAAAAAATTTCTTCATCAACGCTAAACGAATTATTTTTCTCCAAGTAATATTTTTTAGGCTTTAATTTTTCTATGACAGACTCTACATCATCTGTTTCATATGAACTAAGATAAACATCAGGAGACAAAGGTTCCAATATGTTTTCATAAAGACTAGAAAATCTTTTTGCAAAGTCTCTCAAATCACCTGACAACAACAACGCAATTTTCATTTCAATGTTACCATCTTTTTTCGTGGTCCTGAATCAACAGTGTAACCATATTCATCATTAAATTTCTCAAAGTGCTTAGAAACTCGGTTTATCATATCGGGATTATAATGCTCCAAATATTTTTTACTCGGTTTTTTTATAGTTAACTCAGGATTTTTTCCTCGAATGGATCCAAAATACTCACCAGCGATCTCTTCAAGTTTCTCAATGAAAATAATATTTTGGGGAATAAACTTTCCGTCGTCATTGTAACAAGCAGAAACATATCCACCATTGTTTCTGTATGGGTGAGGCCATTCAAAGGACATATCAGTGTAAAGATTTACAAATTCTTCAAACGACTTTATATTATGAGTTTGTTTGATATTTAACCATCCATGTTTGTGTTGTTCTGTGCTATGTGTATAATAACTATACAACCAACCATATGGATTTCTAAAAACAACAAAGTCAACTTGACCAATCAAATTGAAAAGATTAGGATCTATCGTATTTTCATAAGAGTGACACAAGAAATGATGTTTTTCAGAAACATTTTTCTCCTGTTTTACTTTAAATTTTTTATTAATAAAAGATCCACCTGTTCTCGGAATATGTAACATTGTTAACATAAGAAAATTCCTTAAAGGTTACTTTAAATATTTTTCCAAGTCTTCTGGAGTCCCCAGTCCGTGCATCGCATGAACAAAGAATGGTATCAATGACTTACCATCTTTAATTAATTCATTATACACAGGACAAACATAAAACTCATTGTTGACTCTGATATCATTTTCGATCATTTGTTCTGCATATTTTACATAATCACTGCCTTTTCTATACCAATATATTCCACATGTAGCAATATCTGATATAGGATTTTTCTCTGCCACTTCTGTTGCAATTCCTCTTGAGTTAACTTTAACGAAAGACCATTTTGGATGAACAGCATTAAAACACATAACGATGGCATCCAAGTCTGTTAAATTTTTCAAGTAGTTGAAGTTTTGTGATGAGTATTCTATCAGTTGATCTGAATTGGCAATCAAAAGATCCTCATCATTATCAATATACTCCTTGGCAAGTAGGACGGTGCAAGCCGCACCCTCAGTTAAACTATCCACCTCTACTATGGTGGTTCTGTTATTTGTAATTCGATTCAGAGTCTCTCTAAGACCGGCATACTTTTCTAAGTGTTCTTTTCTCACCAAAAAAATATAGTCTGCATCGAAGTCTAAGTTTTCAACGACCGCTTGGATCATTGGTTTTCCATTTACTTCAATCAGAGGTTTTGGAAAGGTGTAACCCTCTTTCGCAAATCTGCTTCCCTCACCTGCCATTGGAATTAAAATTTTCATCCACATACCTCCTGTAATTTTTTAATGTAACCTGTTTGCTATCGAGAACTTGCCATATGTTTGAAATAACACTTAAATGTGCAGCCTCTAAACCCTTTGGACTATCCTCGACAATTATACATTTTGATGGATCAAGATTCAACTCTTTAACCGCATGGTTGTAACAATCTGGGTGTGGTTTATTTTTTTCAACATCCTCGTTTGAATATAACTTATCAATAAAGTCATATTGTCCTGTCGAAATTAACATTTCCGTTGCAGTTTCTCTAATAGAATTTGTTACGCAAATTGTTTTTATGTTCATCTTTTTCAAAGCAAGCAACAAATCAACTTTTTCTTGTTGATGAGTTGCGTTTTCTTTTATTATTTTGAGGGTGTGTTCTTGTTTTAGTTTCCAAACCAAATCGCACTCGTCTTCGTGAAGTCCAAGCATGTCAAGTTTCACCTTTGTAGGCAAACCGTTGTAGGTTGTTTCGTGATCCGCTCGACTAATTGGATCTACACCGATACTTTCCAAAGCACTATTTAATGCAAGATAATGCCAATCGCAAGCGTCAACAAGGACACCATCCAAATCAAAAAGAACAGCGGCTGGTCTCATAGGTTTAAAAATCTTTCTATTTGATCCTGTGTGGGATATGGTTTTCCGAAATGAAAATCATCTAAATTAGAGGGGACTCGTGATGTAACAACATGTGAACTCGGTATTGTTAATCTTCTTGCATCAGACATGCTATGAGTCACGACATTCCCTCCGTTATTTTTATATTTTCTTAATTGCTCAGTGGAGTGAAGTTCATCCAAACACCACTTTCCATTATTTGTTACACAAGTTTCACTTAAAAATGAAGCCTGATTGTCGGAGTATCCTCGTCCTTTGTCGGAGTAATCAATACGATTAATTTTTTTTACTTCTTCAACAAAATCATCCAACAACTCCAAACCTTCTTTAAAAATATTACCTTTGGCTATGTGGTAGTATGATGGAAAAGTATTATACGGTTTTTTCCAATACTCTAAGTCGCCGGGAGAACTATATCCATCTGCGTTTGAAACAACATAACAATCATCACTCAAATTTTTTATTTTATTGTTAAAGTAATCTATGTTTGTAACAACCATGTCGATGCCGCTTTGCATGGAAATTTTATCTGGATATTGACTTGCTATCCAAAACCAACCCCAAGTTGAAGGAATGTATGTTGGTATATCGTCACCACAATATATTTTATGAACATCCCCAAACTCTTCAGAGAAGTTCATTTCCTTTTTTCCAACATATAAAAGAACTGGATGTAGGTTTAAATTAACTTTTATGTACTTTGACAAAGGCTCCCAAAATCGAACATATTCGTCTTTTTCGTTCACAGAAAATGTCATCATATCAATTTTCATATGTCACCTCTTTGCATAATTCATAACTGTTTTGTAGTAATATTCAAAAACCTTTTTAGGACAATGCTTTTCATTATATGAGTCATAGGCACGATTTGCTAAATCCTCATATCGCTTTCCTTCCAATAGGTATAATATTTTTTCCTCTAAGTCTGAAAAATCATCTCGTATCTCAAGATAAGAATCAAACAAACCAACACCTTCATCCGTGCAAGATTTTACTCTTAATTTTGGCATAATTAATGCTGTCTTGCAACTTGCTAATTCCCAAATTCTCCATGTATCATATGAGTTACCAAAATAATGTAATCCAATTTTTGATCTATTACTCATCTCTTTAAAGTTAGGAGTTCCTTCAAAATCTATGAACCAATTCAAATGACTGAGAGTTCCTCTCGACAAACGAATCACTTCATCTAAAAAAGGTTTTCTCCTTGGGTTTGTCATGTTACCGATGAAAGAAATATCTATGTCTTTCTCCATAGGTTCCTCTATGGAATCCATAGCAAAATGAAAACCATGTATTGGCATGTTTTGATGATATGGATTTTTTGTATCGTTTGTATATTCTCTTTGCATCACCAAATCAGGAGTTCTAGCCGTCCACATCTGAACATCTTCGTGATCAGTGTCATTATGATGTATTAAAAAGGAGTCTTTAAAATGATTTTCAAGAAGATTGTTGATTACAGGTCTACATGATATTTCATGCCCACCAATATCGGGATTCATGTTCATATAGACAATTACATTTTTGTATTGTTCTGTTGGTTTAAAGGAATGTATATTTTTTTGTGTAACAAAATCTACAGAGTGTCCCTTTTCCCTAAAATAATACCAAAAAGGATTTGTTGTTGTGTGGTTGTCTGTGTATGTGAAGAATAAGAAATCTTTCATTTTAAATTCCGTTTAAAATATCTGTGACTTTAACCACATCATCTCTTGTCATGAAGGGGTGCATGGGCAAACTCAAAAGTTGTTTTGCATACTCTCTTGTATTTTCATTCACCCAACCATGATCTTTATAGATGGTTGTTTCCTCGATTGGAATCGGATAATGAATCCCACATTGTGAACCATTATCATTCAATGTTTTCATGACTTCATCTCTATCGAGATCAATCAGACGAACACAGTAGATATGGTAGGTATGTTCACCACAATAAGATGAAACTTTTGGTTTAATCATTTTCTCGTTCGTCAAAAGTTCCTCATACCAAGATGCAACTTTTCTTCGATGTGCGTTCCACTCGTCCAAGTGTTTTAGTTTTTCGTCAACGATGATCGCTTGCAAAGTATCGAGACGGTTGTTGTATCCTTTTCGATCATAGTAATACTTTTTAGTCGCACCCCAGTTTTGAAGGAGTTTGATTCGATCATAAAATACTTTGCTGTTAGTCGTCACCACACCAGCGTCACCAGCAGCACCCAAGTTTTTGCCGGGATACATTGAGAAAGCAGCCATGTGTCCGTATCGTCCAACACGCACACCTGAGTTTGTTCGTGTTCCATGTGCCTGTGAACAATCTTCGATCACCCAACAAATAAACTCATTTGCCAGTTTTACAATTTTCTCAATGTCACAAGCGTGTCCGTAAAGGTGAACTGGCATGATAATGCAATTATCCCACCGCTCTCGCTTTTCCTTTAAAACCTTTTCAACCTCTTCGGGATCCATTTGATAATGCTCATCACAGTCAACCAAAATATATTCTGCGTTTGGTAAAGCCATTTCTGCTCCGAGAATGGTAGCAATAAAAGTATTTGCGGGAATGATAACTCCAACACTACCTTCCAACTCCAACGCTTGAACACACAACTTCAAGGCATCAGTTCCGTTGGAAACACCAACAGCGTAATGTGTGCCAATGTAGTTTGCAAAGTTTGTTTCAAACAGACTTACATCGGGACCGTTGATAAAAGCAGAACTGTCAAACAGAGTTTCAAGTCTGTCCATGACAGGCTTCTTAATAATCTCCCACTGTTTACCGAGATCGTTAAATTTTACATCATTCGCCATGCTCAAGAGTCTCCGTTACTGTTAGTGTCAAATCAATTTGTTTATGGAAATCACCTTCAACAAATGTCTTTATTGAATTTTCTAAGGGGGATCCTAGTTTTGTAAAGGTTTCAGGTTTACCGTTAAGTGTGATGCTATTTTTTGTATCATCCCACTCCAAAAATCCGGCATCAAATTCAAAAATACATTTTCTATCTTTTCTGCCATATTCCCAACTACTGTGAATGATTGCATCAAATGTTTCATACCGAATACTACCGACACAAGTGTCGGCAACAAAACTTGCGGGGTTTCTTCGATAGCAATTCCAATTTACATCAATGGGAAGAACATCGCAGTTATCTGACCAGTTTGCAATGTAATGAAGAATGGAAACATCATGTGATGCGAGATCCCACTTTGCCGAAACATCTTTTCGTTCTGGTCCAGAGTTCAAACGATTCATCGTCACGTTTCTCAAACCACCTAGTTTACCTGAGTGATAAAGTTTTTTGATGTGGTTGACTGCATCATTAAAAGTAAAAACCCAATCAACGAATAACTTTGACGAATTTGCATTTGCCGTTTGATAAAGCAATTCACACTCTCTCAGACTTGGGGACAAAGGTTTCTCACAGAAAACATCAATACCATCCTCTAAAAGAGGAAGAACCACTTCGTAATGAGTTCTTGTTGGTGTTGCGACAAAAACTTTATCGCATGTTTTTATTTCATCAAAAGATCCAATACCTTGAATCGAATCATATACAGAAATATTTTCACCATACAATTTAGAAATATTGGAATGTAAAATTTTTCCCCAATATCCATTTCCAATCAAACCAATTTTTGTCATAAAGATGTTTCCCTTGTAAAGTTTTTTCTCTCTTGTAAAAGATAATGTTCACTTGAATGATGATAACTTGATAATTTTTCATCTTGTTGTCGTGCCACTATATCATACAAAATGGGGAAAGTATTTTCAAATAAAACTCTTCCGTATTCCAATGATCTATTATAAACATCAATCACTTCATCAAACTCTGGGTAGATGCTATATTTGAGTTGAGCGATTATTGGACCATCATCAATGCCGGGAGTTACTTCATGGATCGTTACTCCATGCTCTTCCCTCTCATCTTTAAGAGCCCAGTTAATTGGTGACATACCTCGATACTCTGGCAAAGGACCGTTGTGAATGTTAATCAGTTTGTCACAACTCTCAATGTAATCCTTTTTAAAAATCTTGTCATAAAACACAGAGATACCCAAATCTGTTTTTGTTTTGAGTTTTTTATAGTCGCCACTTTCAACATAACGAACACCATAATCTTTGCACCAATTAATCAGTGATGATGTCCATGTCGGTTCGGGTATGACTGGAACAACCGTCAGTTCATTGTCTGTGCTTAGAAGATAAGAACAAACATTGATTGCAAGATCCCCTTTTCCATAAACAGTAATTTTCATAGAGTCTCCAAGTCTTTCCAAGCATGATTTGGATCGTTTTTACAAACAGCATCCCGAAGCAAGTCCGCAAACTCTTTAGTGGGAACATTATTTTCATCATAAACTTGTCCGATAAAATCATTTGGATTTTCATAATTTGTTGAAAACTTGTTGGTGGTGTCATCGAACAAAGAGAACTGATCTTGAATATAAGAAAAATTTTCCATCACATGATAAATCGCTCGTGTCAATTGCTGATCAACACCTTTAAAATTTAGTTCTGTTTCTTTGGCTATTTGTTGCATACATATTTCAATAAAATTACGAAAAGAATTAAAATCTTCACCCTTCGTCTTTTCATTCAAAACTTCCATAAGGACTTTAGACCTAACCCCCCACATTCCAGCCAGAATGTTTTCTGTGTGATATGGATGATCTCTCATGATGTGAACTGGCTTTCCACTTTCCAACCACTCATTTACAGCGACTCTTTCTCTATTCGTGAGTCTAGAGTCTGTGTCTCTAAATATAACAATATCAGAATCATCAATAGCAAGAAATCTCCAAGTCGAAGATGTCCAATCGTTTTCTGATTTCACTAGAATGACTTCTGTGTTTGATTTGCTTGACAGTTTTTCTAAAGTTTCGGATGGAACACTTTCTCCAACATAGTATCGACAAATCCAATCTGGGTAGAGTTCCTCTGCGTTGGTTGCGTTTTCAACAGCACCAACATTATACATCGGGGTATCCCCCCACAAACTATACGAAATAATTTTTTTCATACTCTTACCCCTTGAGTCTCTGTTGTAGTGTCACTATACAAATAGTGATACAATATTTTACCAATGTAAGTTTCACTTTTCAACAACTCACTTTGATAAAGTCTGGTTGAATAATCAGAGTCCTCTCCATATGAAATCTCATTGTATCTAACCTGTCTTGCTATTTTTGTCTTCACCGGATTTAAATGATTACATTTTCTATATTGAACAATGATGTCATTTTCCAGTGTTCTATAATCATTGAACTTTGAGGAGTGTTTGAAAACCATCACTGGTTTTTCATCAACATAATATAATCCATCGAAACCAATGACATCAATTTTATCCCCATTCTCAATAATAGAGTTCATGATATCATCAAAATATTCTGCACTAATCATATCATCATCGTCGATAAAACACACAAACTTTCCGTTTGACTGATCTAATACTTGATTTCTTTTTGTGCCAACAGATGCCTCTCTGTTATCCTTTGCCACGATTATTTCAAGTTGCTCTGCCCATTTGTTTGCAGCAAGTTTAATGTGGTGCATCAACCTATTAAAATAATTTTCTCTTCCATTTATGGTCAGGATACCAACACTTAAAAGAATATCTTTTTTATTCTTTGGCTTCATGACTCTTTTAATTTCTGTTTCAATTCTTTCTGTAAGAGGAACACAGTATTTTTTTGCTTCTTCAAAGTTTTCATTTACATGTTCCAACATGGATTCATATTTTGAGTAGTCCAAGTTTTTACAAACCTCTATAATATCCTCTGCACTCTCACATATAATCATACCTTCAGTGTTAAAGAAGTCATCTATGTTTGGACAACCCCAATAGATCGGAATTGTTTTTGTTAACAAAGCATCACATAACTTTTCAGTAAAGTAATTTTCTTCTTTGGTGCTTTCAATAATAATACTAAATTTGGATCGAAACAAATGTTTTTTATCGTCATCAGGAAGAAGTGAATTCGTGCAAACAGGATTTCTTGTTCCTGAATAAAAAACTTTGTTGGGTATTTGATTAGCGTTGTTCCAAACCACATGACGAATATCATATCCAACTTTATTTTTATGACTCGTCATTAAAAAGGAAACGGTGTCTGTTTTATTATCGTGTAGTTGATCNAAAGACGGATGATAAAAACCAATGCCATCCAAATGATCTATGTCTTTATGTAACCATGTTGTTCCATACGGAAAAAACACAGCGTTTGAACAAGACTCAAGAACTTCATCTCGTGAAGTTAAAATCAAGTCATACAGATTCGCATANTTGATAACATTTTCAGTTGTCTCTGTGCTTTCTGAAGTTGTTGGTTCNTTNAAATTACAAAAAACTTTATAGGTTTCATTTGAATGAAAGTTAAATAAACAAGTTTCATCACACCGATGAAGTGTGTTTCCAAATCGAGTGAAATGAATTTCAACGGGTTGNTCAAAATCCATTNTATNTTCNTTAACNATNTAANNTCCATTNTAAACAACTGGTTTCATAAAAANTTTTTCACTTCCTCNAACATGTANTCGTCCGATATTTTCATTNNACAAACACGNTTATAGTTTTCNTTTACACTATCTATGCGAGAATTGTAATCATCCATAGTTAAGTTACTTAACTGTTCTGGATTATCGTAAAATATAATTCCATTGCAATCAAAATCTTCGCATATCTTTTCAGTTCCAACATAGATTGGCACTGTGCCAGTCGCAAAACAATCTGTTATCTTTTCCGTATAGTATTTGTCATACACAGAGTTCTCAATCACAAGAGAAAAGGCATAGTCAACAAGAGCATCCTCTTTTCCCGGCCATGATGTAACAAAATTACCTTTACCTATTCTTGGACTATCTCTGTAACCACCAAACAAATCAATGTGATCATAACAAGCATCAACTATTTGGTGTCGATTTCTGTGNCCGGCACACATGGCTTTTCGNGAAGCNAGACAAGAAATCATTTTTGTTTTTGGATGAGCACCCCAATACTTTTTGTCAGTCCANGGGTAGTTACTCATTGGTGGCACAAAGACAGCATTNTCATACTCGTCTATNATTTCNTGTTCGTGNGTNANNATNCCNTCAAANTGATGNGCAAANTTATGNAANCGAAATCTAANATCACCAAANAAAGCCGCATCTATCTCTTTNGATTCNGNGAGCCANAAAAANTTTTTTCTNGNTTTGTCTANNGGAATCATTCCAAGATTGAGTTCACAATAAACACGAATCATTTCGTTTCCGGTCGTCCACTTAAAAGACTCTGGTTCATATAAAGCACAACTAGATGGTCCAGAACCAAAATGAAGACTTACCGCTTGTATTAAAGGGTTCCCACTGATTGCCATTCTATTTTATCCTCACTAATTCCCATCGCTCTAAGATTTACTTTTTTACTTTCAACATCAGAAAGTCCCATCATTATCACCGTGTTCTCATTTTGAGATTTTGGCCACGCACAATACTCAGGACCTGCAAACCCTACCCTAATTCTTTTTCTATAGAATTCAACCAATCCAAAAAGAGATTCGTGATCAAAGTGTTTCATATTCTCTTGTAAAGTTATCTCTGCGTTTTTAACCCAACTTATCAAGAACTCTTCAGCGTTTGTTGTGTTGTTAATAAAAATTGGTGATGCTTTAACCCCACCTATGCTTGGGAGTGCGGTCGCAAATGCCACATCGTGACTCTCAATCATGGAATCAAAAATGTCAGGTTGTTTAAGAAGATATGAGTCAACGTCCAACCAAACAAAAGGCTTTCGTTTTGTCATGAGCGTATCTAAAAGAAATTTTGGCTTCGACAAACAGTTTCTTTGATAAGAACCCTCTGATTGTTTTTCTTTTATATCATAAGGGACACCTAAGCGATCACACTCTTCGATTAAACGTTTTGCATGATCGGAATAATATGTGTTATCATCGACATCACTAAAAAAACTCACAATTTCAAGNTTCATTTTTTTCTTCCGATATGATATTTCGGCACTAACTCCCAATCATTTTTTTCACGATGAGGAATGATTTTCATTTTTGCCAACGAAACCGTTGGTTCTTTTGAATCTTCGACATCAATAATTTTTAGGAGTCCCCAATCCTCTAGGAGATTTACTATGGTATTTCTTCTACCAATATCCTCATCAGATATGTTACTTTCAAGACCATCCAATTCAAACAATTCTTTAAAATGCAAAATCACATACCTACCTCTTTTGTGTAGTATGTGACATGACTGATAAAGTTTGTTTTCTTTTCTAGAGGAAACACCTATTCGAGTTAGTGTCTCTTTAACTTTTAAAAAATCTTCACGTTCTTCCAAAGAAACTTCTATGCCAAGACCATTGAAGATATCATCCTCTTCTTCCACCTTGACCCCCAGTCTCAAGCAATTGTTTTATTTCTTGTATTTGTTCATCGGTAAGTAAGTCCATAATTTCTTCCGTTTTTGAATTAGAGTATCCGTAATACTCTTTGACGAGAAGAAACTTTTTAGACTTATTATTTTTTTCCCAACGTGAAAATCTTTTTCTTTTCCTCAAAGAGTGCAAGTAGTAATCATACTGAAGTCTATTTTCGAGATGAGCGTTTCGGTTCATCTCGTTTGCGTGAAGAAT
>FUFK010040469.1_pt1 | contig 14377 bp, 20 predicted proteins | sample 1021851 | NCBI WGS metagenome assembly FUFK01 (sample SAMEA51879418, study PRJEB19060) | metagenome | reverse complement strand
ATAAATCAAAGAATACCTCAAGCATTTAGCTTACAATCTAAAGCTAAACACAATGTTTTGTGGATGCACGACTTTGCAACAGTTAAACAAAGGCAAGAGTTTAATTCATGCTTATGGAATGTTGACCAAGTATTTTGTTTAAGTGACTGGCAAATCAACCAGTACAAAGAAATTTATAATTTAGAAAACAAAGACATTGATTACAACTACGATATGTTTTTTAAGACTTCTAATGGGATATCTGAAATACCTGACTACAAAATAACAAGAAAGAAAAAACAATTAGTTTTTACTAATAGACCAGAAAGAGGTATGGATATATTGCTTCTTCAAATCATGCCTAAAATATGGGAACAAGACAAAGATGTAGAGCTTGTAATATCTGGCTATGACAATACAGCTCCACAAATGGTTCAGTATTATGAAAAGATGGCAATGACAATAGCGAATTATGCTAGACAAGGATTCAAAATAAAACATGCAGGACATTTAACAAAAGAACAATTGTATAAACTTTATCAAGAATCNACAGCATTTGTTTANCCGACAATGTTTTATGAAACTTCTTGTATAACAGCAATGGAATCACAAGCATGTGGACTGCCAATGATAACTACAAATAGAGGTGCATTGCCTGAAACTTTATGTCACAAAGGCAATATTATTATTGATGGACCAACTAACACAGAGAAGTACACAAACCAATTTGTTGATGCAGTTTTTCAAATCATTGAAGAACATAAAACTGGCAAACAAGATATCAGAAAAGAACACATGAAAAAGAAAATCTTTGATTACAATTGGGATAGGATTGCAGAGAAGTGGGAAAAGAACTTCCTAGAGCAATTTAAAAAGAAGACTGAGCATAAATATTCTTTATACGAACACTTACTTCAAAGAGAAGATATTATGACTTTAAGACATGCTATGACCAAACATGATAGTGTTGTTGATTACACAATGAAGTACAGAAATCTATTGGGATGTCAGTATTCATACATTGATGACAGGAGCTTTTATAGGAAAAAATACATCAAACTTGGTGCAGAATACATTGCAAAAGAAACTGTTTTTGAACCAAGAAGATATCCTAGAACTGATGTAATGTTAAATCAATTTAAGCAATATCATAAAGAAAGACCAATAAACAATATGTTAGATTTCGGTGGTGGACTTGGTAACGAGGCATTTTTCTTTGCAGAAGAGATAGGATGCAAAGTAGACTGTGTCAATATTTCGGTAGATGAGAACGAGGGTTCGTTTAAACTTGTAGACCAAACTAAACCACAGCTTTTATCTAAGATTAAATTTATAACAGCAGATGAAGATACATTGCAAGTAGATGAAAAGTATGATGGTCTTCATCTTGGAGAAATTTTAGAACATCAACCTTATCCAAGTCAATTCATGTCAAAACTAGTAAAGTTTATTAAAAAGGATTCACCAGTAGTAATTAGTGTACCGATAGGACTTTGGGAAGATGAAAGACATGCTCACCTTTGGAACTTTGAAAGAAGAGATTTACAGGAGATATTTGGCGAACAAGACAATTTAAACATTCAGCTTATGTCAGGACCTTATAACAATAATCTCCAAGACAGGTTAGGATGGTTTGTTGTATCGTTTACAAAAAGCAATAAGCCATTTGGCAATGTTAATCTTGACAGGAAGTTAGCAATACAAGCACCTAGAGAAACAATAANNACTTGNATNATNACNAAANATGAAGANAANGANATNGGTGGTTGCTTAGAATCNGTNAAANNAATATCNAANNANATAATAGTTGGCGATACNGGNAATACNGANAANACNAANANNATNGCTGAGAAGNATGGAGCAACAATAATNAAAGCTAGNAANCCNAAAGAANATGGNTTTGATGANGCNAGAAACGATACAATAGANAAAGCAAANGGCTCNTTNATACTTTGGATNGATGCTGATGANAGATTNATGGANAANCNNAANCTNATAAAATATTTAAGAANNAATCCNTTNAATGGATATAGCTTAAAACAAGTACATCANACAGTTGACCCAATAGGCGAACCAAAAGTAGATATGCCAATAAGNCTTTTCAGGAACAATAAAGGAATTAAATTCTACGGCTTTGTTCACGAACATCCAGAAATAGCAATGGGCAGAGGTGTTGGAGCTTCAATGATATGCTCAGATGTTCTCATATCTCATACTGGATATCTGACTGAAACAATAAGAAGAGACAGNTTTAAAAGAAATATTCCTTTAATGTTTAAAGACAGAGAAAAATATCCTGACCGACTTCTCGGCAAATTCCTTATGCTAAGAGATTGGGTACACATGGCTCGTTATGCTTTTGAAGAAAACAATAAGCAAATGAATCCGAAAACAATAGAGTATGCACAAAATGCAATAAAAGCATTTGATGAAACATTCTTAAACGATAACAATATGTATCAGGATGAAGCAATACAGTTTTATTCAGAGGCAATGGCGATGTTAAACTTAGGGCATGCCTACAGTACATCAACAATATTTGAGGATGCTTCGGGCAAAAAGCATACAGTTGATGTAGCTGGTAGATTTAAAACTCAAGAGGACTTTAATACAATTGTTAACAACAAATTAAAAGCAATTAAGAAAGAATACGATAACGAGTTTATCTAAACCCCTGACATCATTAACAAAACTTTTTTTACAAAATAGTTGACAAACATATATCTATTTGATATTCTTTTAAATGTACGGAGGTAAAGATTATGAGCAATCATTATAACGACAGATTTTTAGAACAGCGATATGAACAGTATCTTGAAGAAGGTATGTCAGAAGCTGAAGCTAAGAAAGAAGCAGAGCTAGACTTATTCATGGATGATGATGATTCATGGAGAGAATATGATATTGATGAGGAGGACTTAGACTAATGGATGAAGCATTACTAAACTATATAAAAGAGTATCTGATTGATGAAGTTAATAGCACGGAATTGACAGAGAAAACTTGTGAAGATGTAGATGATGGGATTATTTACGGCAGAAAAGAACTAGCCGAAATACTTATTCAGAGAATCGCAGGTTACGAAAGAGCATTGATTGATGTCAATACAAATGAAGCAATGAGGAAGTTGAAATAAAAATGTATAAGATGAAAGATAAATTTGATTTAAATGAAATACTAGATTTGAAAGAAAAGGACACAGCACAAAATCATACTTGGACTTATCAAGATGGTGTTGGCTTAAAGATTTATGAATTGAAAGCAGGTGCTAGTGTTATAGATATTGTCAATAAACAAAAAGAAAATTGCGATGATGATATCTATTATCTTAAAAAAGAATGTGTATACAGAACTGCAAACGATACAGCAAAGTTGCTTGGAGTAAACAAGATAATACACATCAAACATCATTTTAGGAGTGTGGTATAAATGAGTGAACAAACAAGATTATTAGAAGTTNTTAGAGAAGCTAAAGATGCAATTGCAGAGAACATNGGCTTGCATAATCATGCACAGGAAACAATAAGCTCCCTAAGAGAACTATGTCTTGCATTAAATGACAAAGTAAACCTTGAGCGAGATAGGGTAGACTTGTTAGAGAAGAAGATAGATATTCTTGAGGAGATGTTAAAAAATGACAAATTATAAAGAAGAATACGAAAAAGTTATGGCAGTTAAAGAAGAGCACTTGATAAAAATTCAAGAGCAATTAAAGCTAATACAAATGGATTATGATATGCCAGAGCCAATGTGGTACATGATTTTCTTAGAACTTTGCTTAGACAAAGTAAGAAGCAATATCACAGAGGAACTGTTTTTCGATGTGCTTGAGCAATCTGCTAATACAATTAACAGATTACACAAAGAAGATAAGAATTAAAACACTAATCGACCTAAGATTTCCGCAGGCAACCTCCTCNNNNAAATTGCCTGTTTTTTGATTAGTGTATGNAAGGGGAAGGTNTNTNGTTTAATTTTACCTTCCCCACCTCNTCNNACTTGACANAAGTANATAGAAATGATAATATAATAAAGAGGTAAAAATTTATGAACACAAAGAAATTATATTTTGCATACGGCATGAATACTAATGATGCCGAGATGTCGGCAAGATGTCCCGATGCTGAGTTTATCGGCAAAGGCAAAATCAAAGGTTACAGACTTGCATTTAGAAGTGTAGCAGACTTTGAGAAGGCAGAGGATGCAACATTACATGGTGCATTGTGGTTGATATCCGATGAAGATGAAAAGGCATTAGATAGNTTAGAAGGTTATCCAAATCTTTACGGAAAGCTTTATACCGATGTCGTATACAACAAAAAAGTCATTAACAATGTAATGATATACAAGATGAACAGCGATGATTATTCCGAGCCTAGTAATCATTATTACAATTGTTTAGTTGAAGGTTACCACTTTGCAAGGTTACCGCAAGGACAGCTTACGGGAGCTAGACAATTTAGCATCGACAATACAAAACCAAAAGGATTATTTTATTGGAATGAAACAATCCCGTTNTAACAATAACAATAATAACAATAACAATATCTCGTATATTGACATCATGTGGGGTATCTGTTTTGGACTTATGTTTTACGGAATCGCCATAACTATCTACACACTTTGCAGTACATAAACCTTATATACACTTACAGTACACTAAATATATTTTTACAAATAGGTTGACAGATGTATATATATTTGTTATCATACTATATGATTAAAAAGTTACTAAAAGACTTATTAAAATTTTCATTGTGGGTTGCTTTGCTGGTTACTAAATTTGCTATTTACGGCTTTTTAATGTTTGTAGCGGTGGTTTTAGTCGGTGTGGCATCTGGCGATGAATAAAGGAGGCTTTATGAGCGAACACGAAAGATACAACGGATGGACTAACTACGAAACATGGTGTTTAAATATCTGGATAGATAATGACCAGTATTTAGCCGAAAGGAAGGCGGAGCTAATCCGCGAGGTTTCAATACATTACGATGATAAGCAGGTATACGAATTAAGCTTATTACTTGAAAGTATGGTTGAGGAACTCAAAGAGGATGTGTTAGAAGTTGGCTTAATGTCTGATTTGCTAGGCGGTGCAATTGGTAAGATTAATTTTTATGAACTTGCCGAGCATTATTGGGAAGACTTCAACGAAGACTTTAAAAGATATCAGGCAGAAAACGAGGAACTAAAACAAGAAAGACTTGCTAATCTAAAACAATCTTAACATATCCCGACATATCGGCGGAGGGTTTCCAGCTTCCGCCCGATACTCTAAACATTTACAACGAACACACCCAAACCAACAAACCAGGAGCTGACCATTACCGCGGTAAGTAATCCAAAAGTCTAGATAAAGTACACAGAAAGCCCGCGAAGAAGGAGAGACAGTATGAAATGTAAACAGGTGGTACTAAAAGACTATATGTACTGTAACTAGATAAATAAGCTATATTATTGAAGAATTAAATAAGTAAATTAACAAATATGACAGTTCAGAGTACATAAAACATAAAATATATATACAATTCCCTCTCTCGTACTGTAAAAAATNGAATNAAACTAGTACACTTACGATACAAAAAATGCGGTTTNNAGTACNTAAAGTATCTGACAAATGTAATTATTANCTATGTACTGCAATAAAAGTACAATTAATCTAAAGCACACCCTACTGTACTCTATGCATACAGTACACAGAGCATATATCCGAGCTTCCGTGCTACCTTTGTACTGGACTTACAGTACACAATAAAAATAAAAACAATAAAATTAAGTAATGTACTGCATCCGTACAGTACACAAAGCAATAAAAAAAAATAATAAAATTACTGTACTAAATCTACAGTACGACCTCCGAAGTCTGTACTGCACAATTAAAGTACACATATCTGCATCTGTACTACATATACAGTACAACCTACCAAACCTGTACTTTATCGATACAGTACACAAAATAAACTCGTACTGCACATAGAGTACATAAAAAAAAATTAGTACAAAAAATCCCGAGATATCGGTAAGGTACTAAGTTCTTCAATAAGCGATTGTAATTTAAAAGGTAACCCGTACCCCTCGGGATTGAGGGGCAGGGCTTATATGGGCTTTATTTGGCTTTATTTCGGGCTTGTAAATGTGTGGCTCTGGCTTCTAAGACTGTGGTTGTCTCTTGAACCATATCTTTAAGGGTTGCTGATAGTTCTAGTAAGTCTTTGTCGGTTACATCATACGATGATGGCATGGTGAAGTTCATGATGAGGGAGAGCTGCTTTCGCAGCTTCTCCACTCTTCTTTTTGATAGAACCTCGAATCGTAACCTCCTAATCTCTCGAGATATACTATTCTGCATTGTTTAACACCTCCTGCACATGATATTCATGTGCCGCTCTTAATTCTCTAAATAAGTTCGCACTGCAAAGCATTGAGTTCTGGTTAGCTACTGCATACCTCAACCTTGCCGCTTGGGATTGAGATATCCAATTATCCATCTCCCATTCTGTTATTACTCTGCATAAGTTTTGCTTTGTTTCATTTATTATATTCATTTTGTTCTCCTCTGGGGGAGGGGGTCAAGCCCCCGCCTTCCCATATCTTGTTTTGATTTCGTTGACTATTCCCTCGAGGTCAACTCTCTCGATGTTGTGATTGGCTAGCCTGATGCAGTCAGCTTCCCACATCCTCGCTTGTCCTAGATTCTCACTTCCGTATTCGAATACCTGCCTCCAGCTCCAGTGTAGATTCTTAGGTTCGCCTTTGCTGTATCTGTTGCCTTTTGATTTCTCAACCGCTCCAGATTTTCTGACCCTCATTCTCGGTGACTCTGATGTTACCTTGAAGAGTTTGGTTGTTGGTCTTGACCAGTATTCTGTAAGATTGACCGCTAGCATGACTCTTTGAAAGAGCTTGCTTGCAACCTTTGTTGTCCCAAACCATCGCCACTCGATAGTGCCGTAACTTCTTAGCTGATTAGTAGAGAGTCCGTAGAATTTCCATCCGCTTATGTGACTGATGAAAGTCTCTCTGTCTATCTCGCCTCGTTGCCACTTCTGAGCATATTCGTAAGCAAACTCTGCATTTTCTCTTCTTACTTCTTTGCAGTTAACATTGCTTTCCCATCTAGTTCGAGGAATGCCTAACTGAATCACATTCTGAAATTCGTAAAAGCTTGTGATTAGGTTAGCTATCTGGATTGGTGTCTTGTCTGTCATGTCTATGTGAACATGCATCCCGCATTGTTCATCAAGTCTGGTATGCCAGTCAACTTGATTTACAAAGTCAGTCCAGAATTGAATTGATTGATTAAGCGGTAAGTAATGCCTAAGATTCAATTCATAGTGATTGTGACCGTGTTCCGTTTCAAAGTTTAGTTCTGGATATCTCTCATGTGAATAATATCCTTGAGTTGATAATAGCCGTCGCGACTCTTGAATTCCCACTCAATAGATACTGGCTTTGATAATGTTGTATTGTGTTTTCGTAATGTATGCATAATAAATGCCTCCGTGATTTTAATAATAATAATGTTTTCTTTTTTTTCTCTAGGGGTAGATAATCAATAATGATGTCTTACCTAGCTAGACTCCGTTGCATTACATATCTTATTAATGTTCCTTCTGCCTAGATTATAGAAGCCTACCACTCCATCGGATTTGCCGGTACAGACTTTTGGGATTGCGGACTACTCCGTCCATTCCATGCTAATTTTTTATCTATTTCATAAACACCTCAAATTTAAAAACTTTATATATATATTATATATCTAATCTATCATAATCGCAACAGGTGAATTTTACTACAATCGAGACACACAATGTGCCCCCCTATTTATTTTTGTCCACTATAGGTTATAATTTAATAGATGAGGAAAGAATTATGGAAACAGGTATGGTTATCACACTCCCGTAGGAATCAACCTGTTTATGGTCACCATAAGCTAAGTCTGAAGCAATCACTATTCGCTCTTTTGTTTTATGCACAAGGAATCCTATGGTGTGGCATAAAGCTGGTTCTTCTAGTTCCATGTTGGATAGTTCTGTCCATTCCGAGTGCGATTGTGGGTCTAGCCACCAGACTTCGATTTTGGGGAAAGGGCTTTTAGGAAACTTCATATATAAAAAAACTAAAATACTAATTTAATTGTGTCAAGTATAGTTCAAAAAAAATTTGCGAAAGCTTCGCTTTTACTTGTATAATATCTCTATGCCTAGTTACACAACTGTAGATAATGTTTACAATTTATATCCAAGAGTAGGAAGTCTNTCAACTGTTACTTCATCATCAATTAGTTTTTTTATAGACCAAGCGGAAAATGANATNAATGGTTTTCTTGTAAACAACTATACTCTGCCTTTTACAAACGGAGCACCGATTGTAGAATCTATCGCAACAGAATACTCTCTTGTTAAAATATTAGAAAGATTCTTTACTCAAGAAATTGGAAGTGAAAATTCATGGGTTGCNGCAAGAAGAGAGCAGGTCATGGATTANTTNNATAAAATCAATACAGGAGAAATCGGGATATATAACAATTCGCTTGAGCTAATTACTTATAATGCAGGCGATACTATCTTCTCAAACACAATGAATTACAATCCTACATTCACTATGCTTAACTCTACACTTCAGCAGATTGATTCTGATAGATTAGATGATGAGCTAGATGCTGTAGACAATGAAGATTACAACCCAGCTCTATACTAATGCTAAGAACTGTATATGACCTAAATCAGATTACCAGTCGAGTAAATAGGCTTGATAAGGCATTTGGGGTAAAGACTAGAAGAAGATTAATTAAACAAGCCTCTGAAGATATCCTTAGAGAAATTAGAAGAAGTTTTAGAACAAAATCAAGTCCTCAAGGAGAACCTTGGGAAAAGCTATCTCCTAGATATCAAGAGTTTGTAAACACTGAAGGAGACATTGGAATACTCTCTGGGCTTATGTTGAATTCAATACCTGGTAAATTTGCAAACACTTCTAGGTTTAAAATGAAACTTTCAAGCACAAAGACAGCAACTACATTAGATATGCAGCACTTATTAACATATGCTGAATGGTTTAACGATGGCTCAGTAGGTGGTGTAAGAACTGGTGGTAAAGGATTAAAAACTCAAGCACAACTATTTGGAGTTAGAGCTCAACCAGCTAGACCTTTTATGCCTGATTCAGCAGATGTTGATTTTGACACCTTAGACCGACTTCAAAGAGATATATTAAAAGAATTTAACAAGAGGTTAAAATAATGGCGATTATAGATTACACAGGAATTGAGAACGAAATTAAATCTTTATTAGATAATGATTCAAGAACTAATTCCTTTGGCGGTAGAGCTACTACAATTGAAGTAGAAGGCGAAGCAATCTTAAATGAAGTAAGTTGTCCGCAAATACAAATCTTTTTAGAAGAACATGAAACATTACAAGATACAGAAACTATTGGTGGGGCTACACCTTATCTAACATCATTATCAATTGTTATCTGGATGTATGATTTTAATTTAGAAAATGTTGGTGGTAGTCAGGCAAGAGATACAATGCTTGGGAAAGTAAAAGAAGTTTTAAAAGAAAACAAAACTTTAAATGATACAGTTTTATATTTTAAATTTGGCGGTGGAGAGTTTGATAATCAAAAAAATACTGCTGGACTTGGGTTTTTTAAAGGTGTATCATTAACTTTAGACTGTGAGGTCAAAGAATAATGAAAATAGAATTTTTAGTAGGCGGATTAGAATTAGTAGGATTTGGAGTTACCGAAAAAGGAAAGAAGGTTGAGGTATCTGATGTTCTTGGAGAGCAACTTGTTTCCGAAGGCATTGCAAAACCTATAAAAGCTAGTAAAATAAAAGAAGAAACTAAAGTTTCAGAAGGAGATAAATAATGGGCTACGGAATTGGTGGACATTTAGCAATATCAAAACAAAATTCAGTTGGAACAGCGACATCAAATTGGGTGTATATTCCGTTTGTATCTGAATCTCTTACTGAGAACATTGAACAACTACAATCAGAAAGTTTAAAAGCAATCTATGACAATCCAAATATGTTAGAAGGAATTAATAATGTAACTGGTGATATTGTATTTGAACCACATCCAATTTATTTAGGACACTTCTTAAATGCTTGTATTGGTAATGCATCATCAACATTACAAACTTCTGCTTATCAGCATGAGTTTATTCCAAGACAAACTGACTTTGATGATAACTTTGCATTACAACCTTACACAGTAGCAGTATTTAAAAATGTTGGAAGTAGCTATCAATACACAGATGCTATGATTCACACACTTGCAATAGAAATCACTGCTGGTGGAATCATCAATGCAACTGCAACAGTTCATGCTAGAACATCATCANTACAAAATCCAACAACACCTAGCTTTATTTCAGCAGACCCATTCACNTGGAACGAAACATCATTACAAGTAGCTGGTTCAGCTTCAGATGCTTTCGAATCTGCAACAATCACNATTGATAATCCAATTGAAGGAATTGCAACTCTTAACGGAGCTAAAGTTCATTCAAGAGTNAAAAGAACAGGATTTAGAACTATAAATGTAGCTGGAGACCAAGACTTCTCTTCACAAACTGAATACAATGCATTTAGAGCTCAAACAAGACAAAGATTCCAATTTACAATCACTGGAGACAACATTAGTGCTGGTGGAGCAGAATCAAATGAAATCACATTTGATATTCCACAATGCAACTATACAACTTATGCTTCTCCTGTTGGTGGTCCAGGAAGAATCACAGCTTCTTATGAAGGTAATGGAGAATACGATGTATCTTCAAGCTACTCACTAAGAGCAACACTAACAAACACATCAGCTAGTTATTAAATATAGGAGGAAACTCATGAAGTTCACTGTAAAAGATAAAGAAGTTAACATTAATCCTGCAACTCTTAGACAGATTCACGAACTAGAACAACAAATCGGTAGTCTTGCCGACTTAGGCGAGAAAGCACCATTTGATACTATTGTTAAAGTTTTAACTGTAGCTTTACCAGCAACAGAAAACGAAGTAACAGTAGATTGGATTTTAGATAGTTGTTCTATGGAAGATGTCAAAGTGCTTAACGAGATGGTAGCTCATTTTTTAGGGGCAAGCTCCCTCGAGCAAAAATAAAAGAATTAGACATTATTGATTTCTTTGCTTACCATTATGGATGGTCTAAAAGTCAGACCTATGAGCTTACTGCTCATGAAATTGATAAATTGTATGCTATAATTGTAAAGAGAGTTAGGCAGACAAACTCAAGGAATCGAAATGGCTAGAAAGAACGAAGCGAAATTTTTTGTAACACTAGACACTAAACAGTATACTGCCGCTTTTAAAAAACTTTCTGCTGGCAATGCTAACTACTTAAAACAACTTAAACTAATGCAACAGCAAGAGGCGAGGTATCGCCAAACCCAAAAAGCATTAGGAGCATCCTTAACTAACTTAGCAAGAAAAACAGAAGTTATAGCCAAAGGCTATCAACACTTTGGAGCAACTCTCTCTAATAATAATAAAATTGTAAGCACAGCTATAAGTGGATATAAAAGCTTTCAACAAAGCCAACAACGAATAGCAGCTTCACTTGGTCAAAGCACAAAAGCAATTAGGACACAGACTGCTGCCTTACAACAGCAGAAACTAGCCTATGCAGGAATGTCTGGTGCAGGAAGAGCAGCAGCATTACCTCCTGTAGAAGGACCTACAAAACCTTTTGGTAAAGCAACTCCTATACTACCTCCTGTAGCACCAAGACAGACCTATGAGTATGAAAGAATTAGAAAGGCTACTAAGGAAGCTGCAAATGCTCAGAAAGGGCTAAGTAAAAGTATAAATAATATTAATGCAGCAGCTAAAAAGGCTTCTGGAGCTTTAAAAGGTATGGGTGCAACCTTAGTAAGCTTCGCTCGTATATTAAAAGCTTTTGCAATCGTAATAGCTGCACAAAAATTATTTGAATTTGCGGAAAATGCTGGACAGCTAAACAACAGATTGCGAGTTGTTTCTGCGAGTGCAGAAGAGCTAACTGTTAACTTTGAAAGGATGCGAGACATCGCAAGAAGAACTAGAACACCTATAAAAGATGCAACAGTTCTTTTTGTTAGAATGAGAATTGCTACTAAACGATTAGGTTATGACATAGATGATGTAGCACAAGCAACTGAGAATCTTTCTAAAATGATGAAAGTTCAAGGTGTATCAATGCATGAATCTCGTTCAGCAATGTTGCAGTTATCACAAGCACTACAATCTGGTAGATTGCAAGGTGATGAATTTAGAGCTATTCAAGAGATTATGCCTGCTCTTTTAGGAGACATCGCACAAGCTACTGGTTATCCAATTGAAGCTTTAAAAGATTTAGCATCTGAAGGAAAGATAACTCCAAAAGTTATCATGGATGCTTTGTTACAAAATACTGAAAAAATTGATTTCATGTTTCAAAGAACCAGGATGACAATTGGAGACTTGGGAACAGCAGTTAAAAATTCTTTCACAACAATGTTTTCTGAATTGCAAAGAAATCAAGGTGGAGCAGCAAATCTTGCTAGAGCTTATGAGTTAGTAGCTGATGCATTTGAAGTTGTTGCAGAAGCTTTGGGATTAATAGTTACCAGTTTAACTTTCCTAGCAAGTTTATTTCCAAGCACAGAAAATGACTTAAAAAAACTTGAAGAAAGTAACAGTGAACTGCATAAAAGCTTTAAGGAATCTGGTAGTGAAGCAGGCATGTTCACAAAAGCTTTGCAAGCTATGGGTGTAGAAGTTAATAATGAAGCAGGTTTTTTAGAAACATTATCATCAGGATTTAGAGCTCTACGAAATTCGATGTTAAGTTCGATGGAAATAGCAGAACTAGAGAAGCAGAAAAGGCAAGAAGCGATTGATGCGGCAGCAGCAAGTGGAATTACTTTATCTCCAGCACAGTTAAAATTAGAAACTGAAGAATTAATAAAAGCTGTAGAAGCACAACAAGCAAAATTAACCAATTACAGAAGTGCATGGGATAATTTGAAAACTGGAATTAGCTTAGATGATACTGTAGATAACATGAGAAGATTAGGCGAAGAGTTTAAAGAAACAGCTTTTAAAACACTTGTAGAAGATTTTCCACAAGGATTTGGTAATGCAGTTGCAGATACAATCATGGATGGTAAAAGTCTAAAAGATAGTTTAGGTAGTATGTTTAAACAAATGGCTAAACAAGTTATTGCTCAAATTGTAGCAATGATTACACAAATGTTAATTATGAAAGCTATAATGGCTTCTTTAGGCTTTGGAGGTATGGCTTTTGGTACAGGGTTTGCTGGTCAAGGAATGAGTGGATTATTTGGTGGACTTGGAAAAGGGATTGGCTCTATAGCAAAAGGTATTGGTGGATTATTTGCTGATGGAGGTAGACCACCAGTTGGGGTTGCATCTATTGTTGGTGAAAGAGGACCAGAGCTGTTTGTACCAGATACACCAGGAACAATTATTCCAAACGAACAAATGGGCGGCACAGTAGTTATACAAAGATTAGAAATTATGCCTGGAGCAAATATAGACCAAGCTCTGATGGACAAGCCTGCAACATATTGGGTAGACTTAGCACAAGAAAAAATCTTACCAGCATTAAACACTTTAGGACAAGCTGGTAATACAACAACACTCAAACAGAGGGAATCAAGATAATGGCAATGTTACTAGGANTTCCAAATTCAAGCTACATAGATTTAACNNATATNGCNGGTTATGGNTANACATTNGATAAAACATTTGATAAAAAAGACATAAGAACAAAAGGTGGAAAGCTTTTTACCTACATAACACCAGCTTCTACATTTCGTAGATACAAAATCCCAACTACATTTGTTACATCATCTGATGTATCAATAGTAAATTCTTGGTTCAGCACAGGAACAAATTTAAGATTTATAGAAGATGATACTTTCGCTAACAGTTATTATGATGTTAGAATAGTAGGAACTTCTGAGCCTTACAATAAGTTTATTGCACCTTATTTCAGGCAATTTTATTCAGGAGAGATAGTTATAGAAACTATTTAGGATTTAAGGTAGAATTTAAACATGGCACATATTTACGATACAGCAAGACAATTTCTAGCAAGTGGAAGTGTTAATTTAGCAACACAAACAATTGGAGTAACACTTGTTAATACAACACTTTATACATTTTCAGCAGCACATCAATTTTTAAGCGATATACCAACAGCAGCACAGATTGGAACAAGTTCATTATCTAATGTAGCTGTAGCATCTGGTAGATTGGATGCAGATAATTTAAATATAGCAACAGTAGCAGTTAACTCAGTAGTTAATGGTGTTGTATTGTTTGTATCAACAGCAGATTCATCTACAAGTCCACTATTATTTATCCAGAGTGAAGGCACAGGGTTTCC
>FUFK010842743.1_pt1 | contig 14379 bp, 13 predicted proteins | sample 1021851 | NCBI WGS metagenome assembly FUFK01 (sample SAMEA51879418, study PRJEB19060) | metagenome | reverse complement strand
CCGTAACCATCGCCGTCGAAATCGCTCGCCAGTGCCAGCCCGTCGGCCAGCCCCTGCCAGGCGACGATCCGCTCCAGCCCGCGCGGCGCATCGCCGTCGAGACGCGGCAACACGATCACCGCGCCGGCGAAGGCCAGCCACACGAGGGCGACTGTCTTCCAGCGCGGCCAGGGGGACGCCAGCGCCGGCTGTCTGCCAAGCCATTTGCGCAGCAGGTGTGCTGCCAGCCACCATGCCGCGAGGAAGAGCAGCAGCGCGCCCACACCGAGCATGATCTCGTTCTTGGCGAACAGCAGCGCATCGGCCGCGCTGCCACCGCCCAGCTGCTTTAGCAGCGCGAAGCTGACCGCATCGCTGAAATAGGAATGGAGCTGGTAACGCAGGCTGAGCACCAGCAGGCTGGTTCCGCCATAGAGGAACGCGAAATGCAGTACGGCGGACTGCGCCCCGGAAGATCGGGCCAGCCGGGCTGCCAGCTTCCAGGCGAGCAGGGCGACTGCGGTATGCGCCAGCGTGAAGCCGATCAGGAACAGGGCCAGTTCTCCGCCGGTGTCGACCGCGCTCGACTGGCCGAACCCGCCGGTGAACACGCCGTACTTGCGGTCGGCGACGATGAGCTCTGCGGCGGCGACGATAGCAGCGACCAGCGGGACGCCGAGCGCAGGCTTGAGCGCAGTGCCGAGGATACGGGCCAGCATGGTTTCTCCAGCATCGCGGGCACCGGTGCGCCGCCTGCCGGACCATACCGCCTGTACGAATCGGCTCAATACGTGCCGCCTCCTCCATCACCGGACATGGCGCTTCCCCATGCCGTAGCGGCACGTTCGGCGGTGTTGCGCGCATCCCGCACATGCGCCATGACTCGCGCCGCACGCGCGACCGGAGTCGCGCCAAACCATGATTTTCGAACAGAGGAGAGGCGTATGAGCCCGCAGGAACTGGCAGACAAGGTCGGCGAGAACATCGGCACGAGCGAATGGGTCGACATGAGCCAGGAGCGTATCAACCAGTTCGCCGATGCCACCGGCGATCACCAGTTTATCCATATCGACGAGGAAAAGGCCAAGATGACGCCGTTCGGCGGCACCATCGCGCATGGCTTCCTCACGCTGTCGATGATCCCCTATCTAAGCGCCAAATCGGACATGCCCAAGCTCGACGGCGTGAAGATGGGCGTGAACTACGGCGGCAACAAAACCCGCTTCATCTCGCCCGTCCGCAGCGGCAAGCGCATCCGCGGCCACTGGAAGCTGGTCGAAATGACCGAGAAGCGTCCCGGCCAGTGGCAGCAGACCTGCGAGATCACCATGGAGATCGAGGGCGAGGAAAAGCCCGCGCTGATCACCGAGTGGATCACCCAGATTTTCGTCTGATTTCCCCCTCCTCCCCGGCGAGGATCCAGACACAACCACAACCAAGGAAATACCCATGCGTGACGCAGTCATCGTCTCCACCGCCCGCACCGCCATCGGCCGTGCCTACAAGGGCGGGTTCAACGACACCAAGGGCCCGACGCTCGGCGCCTATTCGCTCAAGCCCGCGATCGAGCGTGCCGGCATCGACGCCGGCGAGGTCGACGACGTGCTGTGGGGCAGCGCGCTCCAGCAGGGTGCGCAGGCCGGCAACCTCGCCCGCCAGGTCGCGCTGCGCGCCGGTTGCCCGATCGGCACCAGCGGCATGACCATCGACCGCCAGTGTTCGAGCGGCCTGATGAGCATCGCCACCGCCGCTAAGCAGATCATCACCGACCGCATGGACGTGGTGGCCGCCGGTGGGCAGGAATCGATCAGCCTCGTGCAGACCAAAGAAATGCGCGTGATGCCCGATCCCGAGCTGGTTAACATGCACGGCGCGATCTACATGCCGATGCTGCAGACCGCCGAAACGGTCGCGCAGCGTTACGGCATCAGCCGCGAAGCGCAGGACGAATACGCGCTGCAGAGCCAGCAGCGTACCGCCGCCGCGCAGGAAGCCGGCAAGTTCGACGACGAAATCGTCTCGGTCAGCACCACGCACAAGGTGCAGGACAAGGAAACGGGCGAGATTTCGGACGTCGAAATCACCATCGACAAGGACGAGGGCAATCGCCCGCAGACCACGCTCGAAGGCCTCAACAGCCTCAAGCCGGTGATGGGCGAAGGCACCACGATCACTGCGGGCAACGCTTCGCAGCTGTCGGACGGTTCGTCGGCCAGCGTGCTCATGGAAGCCAAGGTCGCCGAACAGAAGGGCCTCGAGCCGCTCGGCCGCTATGTCGGCATGGCGGTCGCCGGGACCGAACCCGACGAAATGGGCATCGGCCCTGTCTTCGCGATTCCCAAGCTGCTCAAGCGCTTCGACCTCAGCGTCGACGACATCGGCATCTGGGAACTGAACGAAGCCTTCGCGGTGCAGGTGCTCTACTGCCGCGACAAGCTCGGCATCGATAACGCCAAGCTCAACGTCAACGGCGGCTCGATCTCGATCGGCCACCCCTATGGCATGACCGGCGCACGCTGCACCGGCCACGTGCTGCTCGAAGGCAAGCGCATGGGCGCGAAATACGGCGTCGTCACCATGTGCGTCGGCGGCGGCATGGGCGCAGCCGGCCTGTTCGAAATCTTCTAGGGTCAACCTAGCCTGAAACCGAGAAGGGCGGCCGGGGCAAAACCCCGCGCCGCCCTTCTTCTTGGCATGCTTGCTGGAACGGCTTCACCGCGGCTGACCGCGTGGGAGGCCGCCGACGCCTAGCCGTGTTCGGCGATGAACTCCTCGACCACGGGGGCGATCTTGTCGCGCCAGCGGCTGCCGTTGAAAATGCCGTAATGGCCCGCGCCTTCGGCCATGTAATACCGCTTCTTGCCGGCATCGAGCTGCGGCGTCAGTTCGAGCGCGGCCCGCGTTTGCCCCAGGCCCGAGATATCGTCGCGTTCGCCTTCGATCGCGAGCAGCGCAGTCTGCGTGATATCGCCCAGGTCGATGCGCTTGCCGCGATGCAGGAAAGTGCCGTTGGGCAGCGCATGGTCCTGGAACACCTCCTGCACCGTCTGCAGGTAGAACTCGGCGGTCATGTCGCACACGCTGCGGTATTCGTCGTAGAAATCCTTGGTCGCCTGCGCGCTTTCGTCGTCGCCGACGGTGAGGTGTTTGAACATCTCGTAATGGCTGATCATGTGATTGCCGAGGTTCATGCTCATGAACCCGGCCAGCTGCATGAAGCCGGGATAGACCCGCCGGCCCGCGCCGCGATACTGCATCGGCACGGTGGCGATGACATTGTGGCGGAACCACTCGATCGGGCGGTCCATCGCCAGATCGTTGACGCTGGTCGGCGAACAGCGCGTGTCGATCGGCCCGCCCATCATGGTCAGCGTGCGCGGCGTGCACGGATGGCCATCGCGGTTCATGATCGCAGTGGCGGCAAAGACGGGCACCGAAGGCTGGCACACCGCCATCACATGCGCACCGCCGCCCTGTGCATCGGGGCCGATGTGTTCGAGATAGCCGATCACGTAATCGATGTAATCATCGAGATCGAAGGTCCCTTCGTGCAGCGGGACAGTCTTCGCATCGGCCCAGTCCGTGACATAGACGCGGTAGCCTTGCAGCATCCGTTCGACCGTGCCGCGCAGCAGCGTGGCGTAATGCCCGCTCATCGGCGCGACGACCAGCAGGCGCGGGGCGTCTTCGGGCAGGTCTTCGCGGTGGAATGCCTTCAGATCACCGAAGGGCCGGTTGACCACAGTCGATTCGACGATCGCCACGGGCTTGCCATCGACATCGATCGCCTCGAGGTTCCACGCCGGCTTGCCGTAGGATGCCGTCGCATGCGCGAAGACTTCCAGCGCGCTCGCTGCCACCGGGCCGATGTTCATATAGCCCATCGGGCCGAGGTAATTGAACGGATTGGCCGGGTTGTTCAGCATTTCCACCCCGATCGAGGCGAAGGCGCTGGCCGAGTTGAGCCAGCTGCGCTGCAGTTCATAGGCGTGGTAGAGCAATAGATGTCCCCTGCGTACCCGGCATTGTATGGCTGTGTCGTGCGGGTGGAATATGGCAATCCTGCCGTTCGATCGATAATTGTGCAATGCACAATCGGTTTAAATGTGCCTGAGCATGTGCAGCACAGTGGATTTTAACCGCGCGGCGACGTAACTGCGTGCGCATGTCAGCCAAGGACCAGACGGAAACCGACGGCCGCGGCCGGTTCGCACGCAAGCGCGCCGCTGCGGATGCCCCGCGCCAGCGTTCGCTGGGTTCACTGCGCATGGTATGGCAGGCGGGCACGCGCTATCCCGGCCATGTCGCGCTCGCCATCCTCGCGCTGTTCATCACTGCGGCGGCGACGCTGGCGATCCCCGCGGGCTTCAAGATGGTGATCGACCGCGGCTTTGCCGAAGGGGCGACGCCCGAGGACATGGGCCGCTGGTTCCGCTACCTGCTGATGATCGTCGCCGTGCTTGCCGCGGGCACTGCGATGCGGTTCTATTTCGTCAGCTGGCTGGGCGAGCGCGTGGTCGCCGACATCCGCCTGCGCGTGCAGGAAAACCTGCTGCGCCTGGCGCCGGGGTTCTATGAAGAGAACAGTCCCAAGGAAATTTCCAGCCGCATGACCAGTGACACCGCGCTGGTCGAACAGGTCGTCGGCACCACTATCTCGGTCGCGCTGCGCAATGCACTGATGGCGATTGGGGGCACGGCCTATCTGTTCTGGCTGGTCCCCGGCCTGACCATGGGGCTGTTCCTGCTGATCCCCGCCATCGTTATCCCGATCACGCTGTTCGGGCGGCGCCTGCGCAAGGTCTCGCGCACCAGCCAGGACCGCGTCGCCGATATCGGGGCGATGGTCACCGAAGTGCTGTCGGCGATGAAGATCGTCCAGGGTTTCAACCAGGAAGAACGCGAACATGCGCGCTTCCGCGAGGCGGTCGAACGCACCTTCTCGGTCGCGCGGCGCCGGGTCATCATCCGCGCGGCGATGACCGCGATCGTGATCCTGCTGGTTTTCGGCGGCATCACCCTGCTGGTCTGGCGCGGCGCGCAGGCGGTCAGCGAAGGCGCAATCTCGGGCGGGACGATCGCCGCATTCGTGCTCACCGCAGGCCTCGTCGCAGGCGCGATCGGTGCGCTGACCGAAGTCTACGGCGACCTGCTGCGCGGCGCGGGCGCGGCGAGCAGGCTGTCCGAACTGCTCGAGGAAAGACCCTCGATCACCGCACCCGCACGGCCGCAGGCATTGCCCGCGCCGCCGCGCGGCGGGCTGTCGTTCCGCAATGTCACCTTCCGCTATCCGACCCGGCTCGATGCGCCGGCGATCACCGATTTCAGCCTCGAGGTCGAACCGGGCGAAACCGTCGCCATCGTCGGGCCGTCGGGGGCGGGCAAGTCGACCATCTTCCAGCTGGCAGAACGCTTCTACGATCCGCAGGCAGGCTCGATCCGGCTCGACGGCATTCCGCTGACCAGCGCCGATCCCGCCGAAATCCGGCGGCGCATCGCCTATGTCCCGCAGGAAGGCGTCCTGTTCAGCGCCAATGCCCGCGACAATCTGCGCTATGGCAATTGGGATGCGAGCGAGGACGATATCCGGGCCGCTGCACAGGCGGCCAATGCTGCCGAATTCCTCGACAAGCTTCCGCAGGGGCTCGACACCTATCTCGGGGAAAGCGGCACGCAGCTGTCGGGCGGCCAGCGCCAGCGCATCGCCATTGCCCGCGCGCTGCTGCGCGATGCGCCGATCCTGCTTCTCGACGAGGCAACCAGCGCGCTCGATGCCGAGAGCGAGCGGTTGGTGCAGGATGCGCTCGAACACCTGATGCGCGAGCGTACGACGCTGGTCATCGCCCACCGCCTGTCGACCGTCCGCGCTTCCGACCGCATCGTCGTGATGGAGGATGGCCGGATCGTCGAACAGGGTACGCACGACACGCTGTCGGCCAATGGCGGGCTCTACGCCCGGCTCGCTTCGCTCCAGTTCGGTCTGGAAAGCGCCTGACCGCTTGACTCGCGCAGTCCACTGCTCTTGGGGCGTCCCGCAATGAACGATTACATCACCGCGATCTTCCTCGGCATCGTCGAGGGGCTCACCGAATTCATCCCGGTTTCATCGACCGGTCACCTCATTCTCGCGACCGAACTGTCGGGCGCGGATCCCAACGAATGGGCGATGTTCAACGTGGTGATCCAGCTGGGCGCGATCCTGGCGGTGGTCTACCAATACTGGGGCACCTTCTGGTCGGCCGGGATCGGCGTGCTCAAGCGCGAACGCGAAGGGCTGATGTTCGCACGCAACATCCTGCTCGGCTTCCTGCCCAGTGCAGTGATCGGCTTCGCGCTCTACGAAAGCTTCGAGGCCATGCTCGGCAACCCGGGGATCGTGCCCTGGGCGCTGATTGCCGGCGGGGTGGCAATCATCGTGATCGAACGTGCGGCCAACCCCCGCGACGAAGGGCGCGGCGTGGCCGAACTGCCGCTCGCCAAGGTGCTCGGCGTCGGGTTCGCTCAATGTCTCGCCATGGTGCCGGGCGTGAGCCGTTCGGGCGCGACGATCATGGGGGCGCTGGCGATGGGCATCAATCGCAAGACGGCGGCCGAATTCTCCTTCTTCCTGGCGGTGCCGACGATGGTCGGCGCGACCACGCTCGAAGTCGCCACCAAATACGACGAGATGATGGCCGGCGCGACACGGGTGGGCTGGGACCATATTGCGCTCGGCTTCGCGGTCAGCTTCATCGTCGCGCTGTTCGTGATCCGCGCCTTCGTCGCCTATGTCAGCCGCAGCGGCTTCACGCCCTTCGCCTGGTACCGGATCATCGCCGGTTCCGCCGCCCTTGCCTGGCTGACTTTCGCCTGACGAAGTGTGGCATGGATGCCACGGGGCGAGCGATCCGGGGTCTGCCGTAAGGAACCTTTGATCATTTGCGTGCTTGTCTCCGGTGAATGAAAGACAAAGGTTCGCACCGATGGGTTTGTTGATTCTGGTTGTCGTAGGAGCCCTCCTGGGCTGGCTGGCAACGATTATTCTCAGGATCGAAGATGGCCGCAGCATCCTCGCCAATGCGCTCGTCGGCGTGCTCGGCTCGCTCGTGACCGGGCTGATCGCCGGCAACGGGGCGGTTTTCGGCACGGTCAGCGGCGTCGCGCTGCTGTGGGCAGTGCTCGGATCGGTCGTCGCGATCGGGGTGTTCAACCTCATCCGCCAGCGGGCCTATAACTGAATCCCGCTTCACATCGCCCGATCATCGGGTACAAACGCGGACGGAATGGATTGGCGTCTCGCATACGGTTGACGGCCCGGGCGTTCCCCGGGCCATTTCGTATCCGATACGGCAAACCTCCACCCCCGGCGTTCTTGCTTGACTGCCGGGAACCGAAGGAACAATAGTCCGTTCATCACATTCTTGCCGCATTTCGAAAACGCGGCTGGAACGACAAAAGGGGAATTTACATGAAGTTCAATAAAGCAACGCTCGTCGCTACCGCCGCCGCCATGAGCCTCGGCCTTGCCGCTTGCGACAGCGCAGCAGAAAACGAAGCCGAAGAAAACATCGAAGAGATGGAAGACGCTCGCGACAACCAGGTTGACGCCATGGAAGAAGCCGGTGAAATCACCGAAGACCAGGCCGACGTCATGGACGACCAGACCGACGCCATGGAAGAATCCATGGAAGAGCAGGCTGACGAAATCGACGAAATGTAAGCATCGTCGATCGTTATGCGATCATGCGGCCCCGGAGCGATCCGGGGCCGTTTTTTGTTGGGCGCTGGTTTTCGCCGGACCTTGCGGAGGTCAGACCGGGGCCGCGCCCGATCCGCGTCCGCCGCGCAGCGTGTATTCGAGCGAGCCGTGGTTCACCACATGGTCGACATCGATCACCGCGGTGTTGGCATAGGTGAACCCGGGCCCGAGGCTTTTGTAGAGGTGGTCGAAATCGCGCTCGACCGTCTGGCGGTAGAGGTCCTCGAAGCTCTCGATCACGAAATAGGTCGGCTGCAGATCGCTGATCACGTAGTCGGTGCGCATGACGCGGTCGACATTGAGCATGATGCGGTTGGGGCTCTTGGCCTCGGTGGCATAGACCACCTCGGTCGGGCCCGAGAGGATCCCCGCGCCATAGGCCTTGATCCCGTCGGCTTCCTGCAGCAGCCCGAATTCAACGGTGTACCAGTAGAGCGAACCGAGCGCCTTGAGCCGGTTGTAGCGCATCGCCTTCCAGCCCGCGCGGCCATATTCCTGCATGTAATCGGCATAGACCGGATCGGTCAGCATCGGGACGTGGCCGAACACGTCGTGGAACACGTCGGGTTCCTGGATGTAATCGAAGGTCTCGCGCGTGCGGATGAAATTGCCTGCGGGGAAGCGCCGGTTGGCCAAGTGCCAGAAGAACACGTGATCGGGGATCAGCATCGGCACGGGAACCACGCTCCACCCGGTGAGCGTATCGAGCTCTTCGGACAGGCGTCCGAATTCGGGCACCCCGCCGCGGCTGAGGTCGAGCTTGTCCAGCCCGGCCATGAACGCGCTGGCCGCGCGCCCCGGCAGCACCTTCATCTGCCGTTCGAACAGGTCGTTCCAGATCGCGTCGTCGTCGCTCGAATACTGGGTCTGTTCGGGCTCGAGCCAGTCGTCGCCCACGCGGTCCGGTTTCTTGAGCGGGGCGGTGAATACCTCTGCTGGAAGCTCCGGCAAACGGGTAAAATCCTGTTCGGTCTGTGCAAGTGTAGCCATATCGTCGCGGATGATACTATCATTGGCGGCCGCACACAAATGCCGAGGGCGTGATGAAATCGAGGGACTACAAGGCCGCGCTCGCACCGATGCGCGAGGAACTGGCCGCCATGGCGCGCTGGGCGCAAGCGACGGGGCAGCGCATCGTCGTCCTGTTCGAGGGGCGCGATACTGCGGGCAAGGGCGGCGCGATTCGCGCGGTGTCCGAAAAACTCAATCCGCGCCAGTGCCATATCGCCGCGCTCGCCAAGCCGACCGAGGCCGAACAGAGCCAGTGGTATTTCCAGCGTTATGTCCGGCACCTGCCGAGCGCGGGCGAAATCGTGCTGTTCGATCGCAGCTGGTACAATCGCGCGGGCGTCGAGAAGGTCATGGGCTATGCCGATGCGCCGCAGGTCGCACGGTTTCTTGAGCAAGCTCCGACCTTCGAGAAGATGCTGGTCGATGACGGCATCTTGCTGTTCAAATACTGGCTCGGCACCGATCAGGCACAGCAGGAGGAACGGCTGCGCGAACGGCTGGACGATCCGCTCAAACGCTGGAAGCTGTCCCCCGTCGACCTGGCGGCGCGGGGGAAATACGATGCCTATACCGAAGCGCGTGAGGCGATGCTGGCGGCGACGCATACCGAATGGGCGCCGTGGACACTGGTCGATTTCAACGACCAGAAGCGCGGCCGACTGACGCTGCTGCGCGACCTGCTCGACCGCCTGCCGGATACGCGTGTCGCAGCGCCGCAGATCGACTTTCCGCCGCTGGGCCGCGAGCCCAAGGTCGAACGCTATACGGTGATCGAACCGATCGAGAGCTTCCCGAGCGACTAGGCGAGGCGGGCAGAGGCTTTTGTCACCTGCCGCCCGTCCCCCGCGAATGCGGCGAGCTCGATGTCGTCGCCGGCCCCGCGCAGCACCAGATGCAACGCTTCGCCGGCAATCGCGGGGCTGACCCCGCGGAAACCGAACTGCGCCAGCCGGTTCTCGCCAAAGCGTTCGGCGGCCAGTTGCAGCAGCAGGCTGGCGGTCAGCGGGCCGTGGACCACCAGGCCGCGATAGCGCTCCTGCTCCAGCGCATAGGGCGCATCGTAATGGATGCGGTGGGTGTTGAAGGTCAGCGCCGAATAACGGAATAGCAGTCGCGTATCGGGCACCAGCTGGCGATGGAGGTCCCATGCCTGCGGGTCGAACACTTCGGGGGATGGTGTCGGCGGCGACAGGGGGGCATCGGGTGCCAGCGCCTCGAGATAGACCGCGCTCTGCCGCTCGCGCACGGCGAGTTTGCCGTCGGCGCTGGTCTCGTGGTCGATCTCGACGAAAACCATTTCGCCGCGGCTGCCCGACTTGGGCGTGATCGAGACGACGCGGCTGGTCCGCTCGATCGTCGCACCGATCGTCATGGGGGCGCGGAATTCGATATCGCTCGACGCCCACATCCGCCGCGGCAGCGGGATCGGGGGCAGGAAGCTCGCCGGGTCGTCCTCGCGCAGCGGATGCCCGTCAGGGCCCAGCCGCGCAGTCGGTGCTTCGGGCGTGCAGAGGCAGAAATGGATCCCCTGCGGCATGGCGGTCGAGGCCGGCGCGCCGTGATCGAAGGTTGCGTACCACCGCGCAGCGAGCGCCGGATCGAGCCGGTCTGCAGCGCGCTGCTCGCGCCCGATCCAGTCGGCCCAATCGGCCATCAGGCGGCGCGTTCGAAGACGGCGGCCATTCCCTGGCCCCCGCCGATGCACATGGTCTCGAGCCCGTAGCGGACCTCGCGGCGCTGCATTTCATGCGCCATGTCGGCGAGGATGCGGATCCCCGTCGCGCCGATCGGGTGGCCCAGCGAAATGCCCGACCCGTTGACGTTGACCAGCTCGCGGCGGCTGTCGTCCTCGGCGAAACCCCAGCCCTTCAGCACGGCGAGCGCCTGCGGGGCGAAGGCCTCGTTGAGTTCGATCAGCCCGATATCGTCCCAGCCCATGTTGGTCTTGGCGAACAGCCGTTCGACCGCGGGAACGGGGCCGATCCCCATCCGGCTGGGATCGCAGCCGGCCGCGCTCCACGAATGGAACCACAGGATCGGTTCGAGGCCCAATTCCTCCACCTTGTCTTCTGCCACCACCAGGCAGGCGGCGGCGGCGTCGTTCTGCTGGCTGGCATTGCCCGCCGTCACGATCGCATCCGCATCGCGCTTGCCGTCGATCGGGCGCAGCTTGCCCAGCGTGTCCATGCTGGCATCCTCGCGGAAACCCTCGTCACGCGCGAAGACCACCGGATCGCCGCGCCGCTGGGGGATTTCCACCGGGACCAGCTGTTCGTCGAACTTGCCTTCGGCCCAGGCGCGGGCGGCGTTCTGGTGGCTGCGCACCGCGAATGCATCGGCAGCCTCGCGGCTGATGTCGTAATCCTTGGCGAGATTTTCGGCGGTTTCGATCATGCCGGTGATCACTCCGAAGCGTTCGATCGGCTGGCTCATCAACCGCCCGCGCGTCAGCCGGTCCCACAGCACCATGTCGCCCAGCCGTGCGCCGTGGCGCGCCTTGGTGGTGTAATGTTCGACATTGGACATGCTCTCGACCCCGCCCGCGAGCACGCAGTCGGCGACGCCGGTCTGGACCATCATCGCCGCAGTCGCGACCGCCTGCAGGCCCGAGCCGCAGCGCCGGTCGAGCTGGAAGCCGGGTACCTCGATCGGATAGCCCGCCGCCAGCCAGCTCCAGCGCCCGATCGCGGGGGCCTCGCCGCTGCCGTAGCCCTGGCTGAACACCACATCGTCCACCCGCAGCGGATCGATCCCGCTGCGTTCGACCAGCGCCTTGATGATCACTGCTCCGAGCGCGCCCGCCTCGAGCGGGGCGAGGCTGCCGAGGAACTTGCCCACCGGCGTACGCAGGGGCTTGCAGATGGCTACGCGGCGGAGTGTCGTCATGGCTTAATCCTTGTCGGAGAGGCGGGCGATATCGCGATCGACGAGCTTGCCGATCGCGCCCGAGGACAGGCCGAGCCGTTCGGCGAGCACTTCCTCGGTGTGCTGGCCCAGATAGGGCGCGGGTGCGGGCGCAGCGGCTTCGCGCGAAGGGATGTTCGCAAAGCTGCGCGTGGCCGGATATTCGAAGCCGCTGGGATTGGCGGGCGAAGCACCGAACAGCGGGTTGTCGGCCACCAGCGCGGCGTCGTTCGCCGCTTCGTGCATCGTGCGGTAGCGTTCGAAAGTGGTGCCATGCGCGGCGAGACTGGCGGACAATTCGTGCCAGTCCATCCTGTCGGCGCGTTCCTGGAACAGCGCGAACAGCCGGTGGCGGTGTTCGAAACGCGGGCGGTCGCCATCGGCGAAGCGCACGGCCAGCTCGGCCTCGAGCGCGGCAATCGCGTCCGCGATCCCGAAGGCGGCGACGAGGCCGTCCCATTGCTTTGCCGTCAGTGCTGCGACCATGAAGCGTACCCCGTCGCGGCTGCGGAAGTCGCGCCCGAATGCGCCCCAGATCGCATTGCCGAGCCGTTCGCGGTCGCCCCCGCGATAGAGCATTTCGGCCATGGCGCCGCTATTGGCCATGGTCCCGATCGCGACATCGCCCAGCGGCACGCGCAATTCGCTGCCCTGGCCCGTCGCATCGCGCTGGCGCAGCGCGGCGAGCAGCGCGAAGGCGCAATAGGCCCCGGTGATGAAGTCCCATGCGGGCAGCACCTGGTTGACCGGCGGCGCGGTGGTCATGTCCCAGTCCTCTGGACCGCACATCAGCGGATAGCCGCTTGCCGCATTGACGGTGAAATCCATCGCCTGGCGCCCATCGTGCCAGCCCATGATGCGCACGCTGACCAGTTCGGGCGCGCCTTCNGGCTGCTGCGCGGCGATGGCANCATGCCCGAGGAAGCTCTTNTCNGGCAGGTTGGTGATNAGATTGCCCGTATTGGCCGACANCGCGACCAGCAGTTCGCGCCCCTCGCCGCTGCGCAGGTCGAGCGCGACCGATTTCTTCGCCCGGTTGAGNTTTTCCCAGCTCAGGCTGCGGCCNTGCTCGGTCAGCATGTAGCGGTCGTANTCGAGCCCGCCTTCCTTGTGNTCGACGCGGATCACCTCGGCGCCCANTTGCGCGCAATANAGGCCGGCGGTGGGCGAGGCNACGAAGCTCGAGGCCTCGATGATGCTCAGTCCGTCGAGAAGCTGGTACACGCTCAGATCCCCGCCGCGTAATCGCGCAGCATGTGCTTGGCGATCTGCAGCTGGAGGATCTGCGTGGTGCCTTCATAGATGCGGTAGATGCGCGCATCGCGGAAGAAACGTTCGGCATCGTATTCGGCCAGATAGCCCGCGCCGCCGTAGATCTGCACCACCCGGTCGACCACGCGGCCGCACATTTCGGAGGCGAACACCTTGAAGGCGGCGGCGTGCTTGACGGTGCTCTCGCCGCGATCGACCCGCGCGGTGACATCGGCCATCATCGCCTCGGCAGCGTAGATTTCGGTCCAGCTTTCGCTGAGCATCTGCTGGATCAGCTGGAAATTGGCAATCGGTTCGCCAAAGGCCTGCCGCTCATTGGCGTATTTGAGCGCCGAATCGAGCGCACGGCGCGCATAGCCGGTGCTCGCCGCGCCGACCGAGATACGGCCATTGTCGAGGCTCATCATGGCGAAGCGGAAGCCCTGCCCGGTCTGCTCGCCCAGCAACGCGTCGCCGGGGACATGCACGTCGTCGAGCATGATGTCGGAGATATGGCTACCAGCCTGGCCCATCTTCTTGTCGGGGCTGCTGGTCGATACGCCGGGCGTGTCCATCGGCACGATGAAAGCGCTGACATGCGCGTTCTTGGGCTGCGCGTCCTTCTCGGTGCGGGCCATGATCAGCCCGACATCGGCATGCGGGGCATTGGTGATGTAGCGCTTGGTCCCGTTGAGGATCCAGCCATTGCCCTCGGGATCGGGCCGCGCAGTGGTCGCCATGGCGGCGCTGTCGCTGCCCGAACCGGGTTCGGTCAGGCCGAAGCAGGCGATCGCGCCCTCGGCGATCCTGGGCCACCATTCCGCCTTCTGCGCGTCGGTCCCGCCATTCTTGATCGCCGAATTGAACATGCCCACATTGATCGAGAAGATCGAGCGATAGGCGGGCGCGGCATAGGCCATCGTCTGCACGACCTTGGCATATTGGGTGGTGTTGAGGCCGGCGCCGCCGAAATCCTCGGGCACGGTCAGGCCGAACAGCCCCATCTCCTTCATTTCCGCGATGATATCGTCGGGGATGCGGTCGTTGGCGATGACTTCGGTCTCGGCCGGGATCAGCCGTTCGCGGACATAGCGTTCGAGCTGGTCGAGGAACTGGTCGAAGGTTTCGGCATCCATGCCGGGGGCAGTGGTGACACTCATTGGGGAAGCTCCATTGGTTCCGGTCCGCCCGTCTCGCGCGGGGCTGCGGCGGGCGGCATCGCCCCGTCGTCGGGCACGAGGCCTTCGGGCAGGCGNCGCTCTTCGATCATGGCGGCCGCATCGTCGAGCGCAGCAGCCTCGCTCTGGGTCACGGCTCCGGGCGGCTGATCGCCCTCGCTGCTATCGCTGCAGGCGAGCGTGGCGGACAGCGCAAGCAGCGCGGCAGCAGGGGCGACGAGTCGGGTCATGGACGCGAAGGCTAGGCCGCCGCGCGCCTGCGGTTGCGGCCGATCATCATGACCTCGCTCGCCTTCATTCTGGGCATGGTTCCGCTGG
>FUFK010043947.1_pt1 | contig 14379 bp, 12 predicted proteins | sample 1021851 | NCBI WGS metagenome assembly FUFK01 (sample SAMEA51879418, study PRJEB19060) | metagenome | reverse complement strand
CGCTACCGCCGGTGAGATTATCAATGCCAACCCTTCTTAGCGAACCGATTGAGTCGGTGACAGTGCCGGTAAATGTGGCGCTGCCGTTACTGTTAATTTCAACATTTTTAGTCCCGCTTTGATAAATGTTTATTGCGTCAAGCGCAGAGCTGGTAAAGATGTATCCAGCACCATTAGGCTGCAAATAAAAACCTTGGTTAGAGGCTGAGCCATCGTTGTTGCCTAGATCTAAATTGCCACTTGAGTCAATACGCAGTCGCTCGGTTGATGCCGTACCAAAAACTAAATCTCCTCCAGAGAGTTTATTAAATAGTGAAAAATGACTATCTGAGCTACTGGCGTATCCAAAGTATGCCTGTTGAGCATCAGAGGAGTCTCTAAATTGAATCGTAGAATTTATGCTATTGCCTGTGCCGTTTGCATCTTGAATAAAAATTGCAGGGTCGTTCGATGAAAGATGAAGCAAGGCACTTGCAGCCGAGGTGCCGATGCCCACGTTCCCACTTGAGTCGATCCTGACTCGCTCCGTTGACCCTGATGAACCATCGGGAGCTGTATTAAAAAGAATACGAGTTGGCTGGCTAGACCCAGAAGTCCAAGTTCCCCCATCACGCTGACAAGAAATTTGTGCTGCTGTGGAATGGCTGCTGTCGCCAAACGCTACTAATCCAAGAGTATCTCCATCTGCAGGAGTCGTTGAACCCTTTGCAAGCCTCACCAAGCCATATGAACTAGAACCTACTGAATTACCTTGAATAACTACTGATCCTGCTGTGGAAGTAGAACTTGGCCCCACCAACAACCGACCTGAGCTATCAATTCTCATTGCCTCAGTGCCGCCAATCCTGAACAGCATTGAGGCGCTACCGCCTACAGCGTTAAAACCTGGGCTACTGCTTGAACCAAGCTGCCCGATTTCCATCGCAAACGTGGTGCCGCCAATTCTTGCAGCGGCGGTATTGTTTACGCGCACATCCAATTTATGGCTAGGCGAGGTGTGACCCATCGCCGTGTCACCTGTCACATGCAATGCTGAATCGAGCGTTGCCGTACCAGTAACGTCCAGCGTTCCGGGGATATCAACATTGCTGGTAAACTCAACACCTGATCCAGCAACGTCGGTTTGCAGCAGTTGACGTGCGGTGCCGTTCGCCAGCTTGCTAACTGCAATCTCTGCACTTGCATTGATGTCAGCATTGACGATCGTGCCGTCAGCAATCATCGTGCTGGTCACACTGCCCGTATCACCAGTTGTCACCACCGTTCCAGTGGCATCTGGCAGCGTGATCGTGCGATCAGCCGTTGGATCGGTAACCGTCAGCGTGGTTTCAAAATCGTTAGCGGTTGCACCTTCAAACTCAATCGTGCCACCAGTTCCAATCGAAACCGTGCCGGTCAGACTTGGGCTAGCCGCTGCAACCTTTTCAGTGTCAAGCTCTTCAATCGCAGACTGAACATTGGTCGCTGCAATGTTGCCTGCAGCAGTAAACGCAACGTTTGAAGCTTGCTGTGCGGTAACTGTCGATGAAACGTCGATTTCGGTGTACGCCGTGCCTGTAGACAACAGAAAGTCAGGAGGGTTCAACGCAACTGTTGGCGCGGGTGACGTTCCAGTGCCAGCCTCAGATACAACAACGTAATAGCCCTTATTTGCACTAGAGGCAGCCGGTAGAGCACTACCAACAACAAAGCTCAGCGCCGTACCCTCAGAGGTAACGGTCGCCATAAGGTTGGTGCTGGCATCGTATGTACCGGCAAGAATAATTTCACCAACGCTGATGCCGATCGGCTGCCAAACGTTGCCGTCCCAAAGGAAATAATCACCCGTAATTGAGTTCAGGTGACACTGTCCAATAAAAGCACCACCGGCAGGAGTGGTTTCTGCAATCGTTGCTGTAGAACGATCGGCAAGTTTTTCTGCCGTGACCGCATCAGATGCGATGCGTGCAGTCGGCAAAGTCCCTGTCGTAATTTTCGCGGCATCAAGGTCTGGAATGTCAGCCGCAACAAGCGACTCCGTACCAGTGATGTGGCCCTCGGTGTCAAACGTGACCTTAGACGCAGTGCCTGCAGTAACTGAGTTGTCATGATTCAGTTCACCNGCACCAGTGACACCAAGACCTGAACCAGGCTTGATGACACCAACAGTGGTTGATGTGGCGTTTGGAACGTCAGCAGCAACAATCGCTCGACCGCCAGTGATCAGACCATTGGCGTCGTATTGAACAATGTGGTTCTCAGAAGTTTCCGCAGTAACAGTGTTGTTGATAGCGATCGTGTCGCTAGACATCGTCAGGCCATTGCCGTTGACGATCACACCACCTTTTGCAGTAGTGGTTGCAGTTGGAAGATCTGTTCCGATGATCGCCCTGTAGCCAACCGTGCCACCAGCACCAGTAGGCCCAGCAAGAAACTGAGCGGCTGCAGTGGTGTCATCCAGCGTTGCGCTGATCGTTACCGTGTCACCGCTTGTAGAGGCAACAATGTTGACCTCACCAGTAGTGCTGCCGTTGACAACGTTGATCGAGCCAGCGCCTTTAATTGAGTCCCAGGTTGACCCGTCCCAGGCGTAAAGCTTGTCGTCGTCTGTGTCTAACGCAAGCTGACCAATGAAATCGCCTGAAGCGGGCAGCGTCGAAACCAGCGTCACACTAGAGTTGTTGGCCAATTTGGCTGCCGTCACAGCCGAATCATTGATCTTTGCAGTCTCAACCGCAGATGCCGCCAGCTCTGCAGTGTCTACCGCTCCAGCTGCAAATAAAATCTTCGCGCTTGGAATCGTTGCGTCAGAAATAACGGTGACGCCATTTGCGATCAGGTCGCTGACCGTCAGCTTTTTAGTTTCACTCGCGCTGTTGTCTACAACAGCAACGACGTCAGCGGAAACCAGATCCGCCCCAGCAAGCGCGTTCAATTCGCTGATCTTAAGGTCGGCCATGAACGCTGCGCCCTAAACCACTAGATGCCCTTCATCATAGGGCGCTGCTTAAGTGGATTCCAGCGTCAATGCGTCTGTCGTTCCTTGCTCCAGCAAGATCTCATCGGCATTCTCCTGCAGGATCTTGTCGGCTGCTTCAAGATTCATTCGTAGCTGAATCGCTCCAGTGCTGATGAAATCAGCTTGAACCTGCACAGTGCTATCTGGAGAAAACTGAACAGCGCAACCAGTCAACACACCAGTGAACTCATAAAAAATCTCGTCGTTGTCATTCGCTGCAACTCCACCAGGGTTGTAAGTTGCACGCTTGATGTAAAAACGAGCCTTGAACTGGCTGCCTACTCGGGTTCGCAGCGATAGCTCAACCAGATAATTGGGCAGCTCCTGGCTGGTATTGCCGGTGTACTCCCAAAACGCAGACATCCGACCAGAGCCAGACATCAACGTGCTGATCCTGTTGCGAAACTCGTCAGAAAGCGTGGTGGTGTCTACGGTCTCGCGCTCAGTATTCAGCTCAAAGCCGTTGACTTGAGCCAACACCTTGTATTCAGCGTTTTCAACCTTCACCCTGATGGGCAGGTCGTTGGCAGGGGTGGCCAGAGCAGTCGCGTTCGTCGTTCCACCATTCACCGCATGGGCGAACGAGTCGTAAAGCCTGATGCCGTCTAGCTCATCGACGTGAATAAACTTCTTGACGCTGGTCTTGGTGTAGCTGTCGATAAAATCAAGCGCCGTTCCATCAGTGCTGGTGATCTCAATCTGGTCGCCGCTCAGCAGCTGGCCATGCTCAAAATCGAAGCTAAAACGCTTCTTTGTTGCGTTGACATCTGATGGGTTGATGGTGGAGCGCAAATCACCACCATCAAACTGCCGCTGCAGCTCTATTTCGCCATGAGTGCCAAGGTAAACACTCATGAGATCGTGACCGTAGACAGTGCTCCGGTGCCCTGGAACGCAATCTCAGCTCGCACAATGTCGCCAGTTGCCGCTCCAATCGAAGCACTGGTCACATAGGCCGTCAGCTTAATGTCATTGTTATCCGCTCCATCAACCCAACGGAAGGTCAGCTCAACGGTGTCGGAACTGCTGACGCCAGTCGTGCCGGTCTTGTAAAGCTTGTTCAGCAGATCGGTTGTGTTGATAGCGTTGTTGTCGTCCTTGTAATACAGCAACGTGGCGCTGCCGCTATACCCCGAAATACCAGGCGTATAGCTGCGAATGTTTTCGCTCAAAGTGGTGGTTTCGAGCGTTTCAAGATTGGCGGACAGCGAAAAGTTNACGACCTTGGCAAGGGTCGTTCCAGCAAGCTGCATTACGCCATCTCTGCCGGAGTAAACCTTTGCCATTACGCCACCGCTCGCAATGACACTGTAACGCTGCTAATACCCGGACGCACTGCCTGCACTTGTGGCTCAGCGTCATAACGCCACTTTGTGCCAGATGGAGCGTCTAACTTTGATGCCGTTCCAGACCAGCCTTCAAATACAGCTGATGGCAACGTAAATGTACGGAACGTGCCAAGTTGAGCGCTGTAATCGTCCAAAAACGACTCAGCATTGGCATCTGTCACGTTTGCATAGGACAGACTCAACACTGCGTTGGTGCGCCGTGATCCATACAGGATCCGAACTTCCGCACCAGATTGCGAGTTGAATCGCTTGTTTGGGAAGTCCCCTGGGGTGAATTGACGGCCTGTTGGCGTCAACGACGGAAAAGCCATCACTCAAGCACCGTAAAGTTGCTCGGCGTCAAAACGTCCTTAGCCACGATGCTAACGCCAGACGCATCCGTGGGCACCTCAACAGCACTGATGGACACCAGACCGTCCTCTTCTAGGTTCAAAGATTCAATCTGATAAACGCTGTAATCGGTGCTGCCGCTCAGCAGGGTGAACAACGAACCGTGATACTGAGAATCGCTGACCGTGTTGTCAGCAACCGTGATGATTGTCTCAACTACCTCTTGCGTTGTTGGGTTGTACAACAGAGCNTCNTANTNNCCATCCTTNACGGTCGTAATGCTGACCAGCGTTCCAGCGTCAGTGATTGACCCGTTTGCAGTTGAGCTATAGGTGTTGGCTTCTGTGATCACTCGAATGTACGAACCAGGCTGAACACCCAAGGCGTCAGGCACTGTCTTAAAGCTGACAGTCTTCGTAATGCGACGACGCACGCTGAGCAGGAAACGAGCTGTACGCAAAGCCTGCTCACGATTCGTGCAGAACTCACTCAAATCAAACGACTGCTCTGTCGTAGCCCTCTCGTTCACATTGATGTCTGACCAGTGCATCAACGCTGATGCCTGATACGGCAGATCGTTTTGAACGGTGACGCGCCAAGTGACAAGTGCTCGGATGTTTGAGCGCTGTGAAACGTCGATGTACTGCAGCTGCAACGAGTTCTCAATGATGTTGCCTGCTGTGAAGATCTGCTCAACCGTGATCGGCTGCAAGCTGATCTCATCGTTTGAATTGACCGGCAATGCAGGGATCATCCCAAACCGGCCGTTCTTAATCGTGAACGAGCAGAGCTGCAGTGGCGCGTTGTCGTAGATAAAAGTACGGAAGCTTTCGGTGTCCTCAATTACACCGTCATAAAAGATCTTGTTTGCCCTAAGGAATCTTGCGGTGGCACGCAAAGAATCTTCGTCTACCAGCTCAACAGGCACAACATTGCCAACACCTTGATTTGTGTTTTTCAACAGGTAGAAAACAAGATCAGCAAACAAGTTGCTTGGTTTGTTGTCGCCTTCGATTAAGCGCGTAACAGGAATACCCGTTCCAGACCACAAGCGCAGCTGCTCAATGCCACTGATCTCTCCACTGGATTTAACAGTGAAGCCGATGGTGGACATGTCGTTGTACTCCGCCAAGCTTTCGTTGGAGATGTATTCATTGACCCAAACGATTTCATGCTCAGGGCCAGATTCGTTTGACTTCTGCAGTTCTGTGTAGTGACTACAGTCTGAAACCTGGGAAGCTTCTTCAAAAACACGGTCGCCTTGTTTCAGACCGCCTGTGCCTATGGTCGTAACGCTTGAAACGCTAAAAGCAAAGCCAACACTGCTATAACCTTGGCCGATTGAAGCAGCGTAACTGCTGAATTGATTGCTGACATTGGCTGTAATCGTAAAAGCATCACCTCTTGCCCAGTTGCCTGTTGATTCAGTAACTGCAAACTGAACGTTCGACCAAACGTCTGTATTGTTGCCGTTTGCGGCAAAATACCTTGGGCCTATCGTTTGACCAATGATTCCGTTTATAGATGTTGCGGTAATACTGACGGTGATAAATCTGTCGCCGTTTTCTTTGTAATGGCGATGGCTAACAGTAACCGTCTGACCTGGCACGTCTTTTGCGCTTCCAAGAAAATCTGTCAACCAAGCGTGATAGATAAGCTGAGTGCTGCCAGTGTTAGACGCAAAGCTAGTGTTTTGAACCGTTGCAGGAACAGTTGATGGCTTTGATTCAGCGACTGACTTGGCAGGATTAGTAAACAGCTCGTCATTTGTTTTAATCTCTGCAATAGTTACTTCTTTGCCCTGGGTTGTGACCCTAAAGTCTCCATACGCTGTACTAAGATCTTTGCCAATCTCAGAATCTGTGTAAGGAACGCCCTCACTGCATTGCAGGACTATGACAAGATTTTCGTCGATGCTGTTGATTGCAATGTCCGAACCAGTACGGGGGATAAACCGATACTCGTAAAAGCCTTCGTTTCTAGGGCGAATCCTCAAGAAGTTGTTTTGCGCTATTGGAGCGTTGCCTTGAACGCAGAACACTTGCGGCATACGCACGAATGGTGCTTGTTCTTGCCCGTACTCAGCAACAGGACGGACCCAAACAGAGAAACAAGAAGAACGCTGGAAATACTTATCCATGCGTCCAGTCGCTAGGTTTATATCTTTTTTGTCGAGCTTAAATAATCTCTGGGGTGACGGTAAGGCATTGAAGTTGCAAAGACCAGACGCTTTGTTAAACACTTGGCTACGGATGCCAATTTCAATAACCTCCGCATCACGCCGGACAGGACGAATTGTTGCGATGTTTAAACGACAGACGTTGTAGAACGCTGCACCGCAATGCTTGTTCGGAGCAAATACATCACCTTCGTAACCGCCAAGGGGCTCTCTAACGCTCCGCGTTCCAGCGATGCCAATCTCAGGTACGCCAAGGATCGCCACGCACTTCATGTGGACGTCAATGCGATTGTCTAGCTCTACTCGCCCTTCAACAATCCAACTGCTCGCTCCAACAATCCATCTTGACCCAACGACCAACAGATCTGAGGCTCGTTGACGCCAAGATTTGGCGCTATTTACAAGATCCTTGAGGTTTACCTCGGTGTTCCTAAAACCGTTTTCCTCGTCATTTTCCAGGTCCTCCCAAACTTGGTTGTTATTATCAATCTCAAAAACTGCTACATCACCTTCGCTAACAGTGACAATGGTTTTGTCTGCGTATTCAGTGCCATTGTGGTGGATGAACCCCATGTGCCTTGAATAAGCTCTGCCAACGCCAGGCTGGCCAGCCTCTTCGTTTTCAATGTGCAGAACATCAGCAAGGCTGCCAGCAATCTTGCGGCGCTTAGCTTGAATCTCTTGCCTAGCTTCCCGATTGTCAGAGCCTTCAGTAGCCGAAAACGGTGCGCTTACGATTTCCCAGTTGAACCTATAAGCAGTGCCGTTCTCGATCGGCGTTCCAGTGCCAAACGTGGTGTCACCACTTGGCGTGTATGACATCGAGAAATCATTACTGAACTGGCCGTTTTTGGTGGGAGCAGTAAAGATTTGCCTTCCAACTGTTGCCGTTGCACCAGGGCCTTCAGTTCCAAGCAATGCTGGTGATGCTGGACGATTACTGCCTTGCTTCGAAGACCAGTACAGCGCAAAATCACGGCTGCCCAACGCACTCAAAGCAGACGTACCAAGTAGCACACCTCCCAGCTCTGGAGCGTCTAAACCAAATTCACCTGCGACGTAAACACCTTCATACGCTTGATAAGCACCGTATGCGTACAAGCGAGACCAAACCAAAGCTGGCGCAAGAATCAAACCGCCGGTCAAAACACCATCCGCTCCAGTGCCACGCTTGCCAAACGGAATTGGAATTGGACTGTTTAGTTCAGCAAGACTTGGAGCGTTATCAAAACTGGTTGCCTGGTTGAAACGAGTCGGACCAATTTGATCAGCAAGTTTTTTGCTTTTAATTTTATTGTCTTCAAGCGATGGCGCTTTCGGCGCTAGCAAAAGGCTGACCGCCGTAAGAGCAACACCAATCGCAAGGTTGACAAGAACTACCCCTATTGTAACGCCCGGACCATTTACAACATCAGGAATATGTGCATACTCAACGGGACGCACATGCGCCCTTTGCATTGCATAACGTACAAATTTTCTGTAGTCTTCCTCGCTGCAATCAAGTGCAGCAATCAGCGTTTTTTCGTACGGTAAGAGCGGCGGATCATAAGACTGCCCACCGGCTTCCAGTCCACTGCGGAAATAAAGGGATTGATGTAAAGGACGCCACTCTGCCATAAGACTCCGAAGGCCACCGGCCTAACGTCCAGCAATGCTATGTCGCCATCATAACTAGGACGATCAAGTCGCTCACAATAATGATTCAGCTCCCTCAACACCTGGCGCGGCGTCATTTCGTACCAAGCCTCCTTCACACCTGGGTTGGCAATGCCTAGCCGTTCCAAAGCGTCAATGACTAGATGGATGCAGTCATCCTTGCCGTAACTGTACTTGCGCCCAATCAGATCGCTACACACGGACTTGAGCGGTAAACGGAATGTTGCCCACCTGCTGACGACGCAAACGACGACCTGGAATGTTTGTCTGCACCGCATCAAGCACAGAGTTCAGCTTAATTTGGATTGACGCCTCGTCCCAGCCGCCAGAAGAGCAGGCACCGAAATACTCATACAGAGTCCGCTCCACCGCGTAGGTGCTTGAGTTCCACAACACCGTTGAGACCTTGGCGACATAAGTGTTGTCCAAAGCTTCAACTACAAAGTTGCGGGTGATTTGGGTGTTGGCAAACTGCAGCGTTGCGTCAAGGTTGTCACCCTGAAGCGTTGCCATCGCACCACCAAAGCCAAACGGCAAAAACGAGTAGTCACCTACGTTTTGACCGACAGCGTAATTCTGAAACTTGAACTGGTTGAGCTGACCGCTACGGCCAACTTCAAGCAGGTGTCCGTAAACAAACTCCATCAGACTCCAATCCTCCGACGAACAGCAGCTGAATTACGAAGTGAGCCCATAGCCCTACGTTCACCTTCTACAGCACCCTGCTGGGCTGCTCTTGTGAGTCCAACCTGGAATTGCTCAGCGGTGACGTAATCAACGTTATTAATGCGCTCTACGTTAAAGCGAACGTCGATTGGTGCGGCAACTGCTGTTCCGCCACCTTCGCCTGACGTTCCAGATGCCCCTGCTTCGGGGACAACAGCAGAACCGCGAGCACCACGCGAGTACCGCGCAATGCTTTCACGCATCTTGTTTTCGGGAATAATGTATTCCCCTTGGCCTCCTTCCCCGACAAGTGCGCGAGTAGGACCAGAAACGTAACCGCCGCTTGCCACCGCAACACTGCCTGGGCCAAACGGGCTAATACCTTGATCAACTCCATTGATGTTTAGACCCAATCCGCTTTGGCTGGCTGATCCAGGAATTGTTGTGGGAGGTGTGGTTTCACCGCCACCGCTGATTCCTGCAAACGCACGAGCGACGCCAATGGCGATGTATGCCGCAATCATTCTTGCGGCTTCTTTCAAAAGCACGTCTGCTACAGCGTTAAGCATGTTGGCAAACGCCTCTTTTGCAGACATGCTGCCGTCTGCAATGGACTTAAACACGTTCACAATGCCTTGAGCAACGGCGTCTGCTACAGGCTGTACTTTTTCCAGAATCTGCTTCTGTCGCAGCTCCGCTTGCTCAACCGCGTCCAGCTGGGGCAGAAGTTTGCCATAAAGCGCAACTCTTTCTTTTAGTACTTTTATTTGAACAGAAGCTGCATTTCGAACGTTTTTATCTGTGCTTTCTAAAAGCTTTTCTTGGGTAGCTAGTTTATTATTTAGATCGGTCTGCACATCTTCAGCACGGCGTACTTGTTTAATACGCAGATCAAGCATTTCGCTATCGCTGGAAGCAAAAGGAGTAGCTACTCGTTGCTGAGCATCTGCCAAGTCTCTAGTTAAATTTACCTCTATATTTTGTGTAGTTTGTTGGTTTTGTAACGCTAAAAGTTGTCTTTCAAGTTCTATTTGCTTTATAGCTTTTTCAGCGTTTAACTTGCGAATACGACTTTCTTCTTCAAGCAGAAAAACCCTACGCTGTGTTATACCGGCTATCTCCTCTTCGGAAAAATCAAGTGCTAGGGATGTTTTTAGCTTAGCATTGCTTACGGCTAGCAGTATTTTTTCGTTAGCAAGTCGATCTTCTTCGCTGTTTATAATTTGTTGAAGCGCAGCTTTATCGTCATCTAATAGCTGTTTGCGTACAATCCCCGCTTGGATAATTCCTAAATTAGCTTGCGCTCTAGCGGTTTCTTTTTTAAATAAAGAGTCTGTTTCTCTTCTTGCCAAATCTGCCGCTACTCTAGCTTGTTCTGCCGCCAGTCTTGCTGTTTGTTTTGCCAGTAGTTCTAGATTTTGTAGGCGCGTATTTTCAATATCTTTAAGCTCTCTATTGTATCTAATACTAACTTTTTCTGCTTCTTGTTGAGCAAGTTTTGGTTCCAAAATGCCCTGATTTTCTTGGGCGCGTATAGTTTCAATTGCTGCCTGCCTTTTTTGGTTGGCTTCGGCTTTTTGAGCAGCAGTAAGTTGGTCTATGTTTGACTGTGTAAGATTGCGTGACAGCTCAAGGCGCGCTCCTTGAACCTTGGCGTTGAACTGCAACGCTACCTTTTCTTTTTGAGCAGTGTTTAAACGGTCTTTAGCAGCTTGCGTAAGCTCTTCTTGCTGTTTCAAGGGGTCTTTACCCCCAAAAGTCTCAGTGCCTAAAAATACAAAGGGGGCAGCGGCTAAACCCTTTACGGTATTTACAAGAGCCCCTAAACCACGATCAAACGTAGCTGCATTTTCAGCATTGGTAATAAATAAATCACCTAAAATACCAAGGTCTTTATTAGCTTGTTTTACTGTCTCACTGTATAATCTTTGTTTTTGACCGCTAGCTTCTAAATTAGTTAAATACTGCTTTTGCGTGTTATCAAGACGCCCAATAGCTGCTTCATACGCAGCAACTACTCCCTCCCCATTTTGTAAAGCTCTTCCTAAATCTGCTAAAGCAGTTACGGTTTGATCGATAATCCCACCACCTACTTGGGCTCCAATTGTTGCAGGACCAAAAATATCTTTACTTAAAAAGCCTGCGGCAGCACCTGCTATAGCTTGCCCAGGTCCACCACCAAACAACAAGGGAAATCCGCCCGCTTGGATAGCAGTCCCGATACGGGTGGGTTTTGGGCGACCGCTTCCACCACCTGAAGGTCTTCGCCCAGCTTCTGTAAAACCTCGCGGTAACTTAGGACCTTGCACAGCAAAAAAGTTCTGCGGCAAGGACGGGCCTTGCATACCAAAACCAGCGTTAGCCGTAGCTATAGCTTGTTTTTGATTTGCTATTTCCTGTGCAATCAAAAAGTTTTGGCGCGCCCGAGCTCTGTTAGATTCTTGCCTAATCCGAACTACACGTTCGACCGCCCTAGCCTCAGCATCCGTACCAGAAGCCACACTACGGAGAGCCCGTTCGGCTTGCCTAAGCGCTTTTGAGTAATTGTCAACACTGTCAACACGAAAAGCTTTATCTGTTTCTTTACCCAAGGTTTTAGCAACCTTGTTTATTTCCCTTACCTCTTTACTAAGGTCTTTTATCCCCCTGGTAAGCTCGGTTATTTTTTGCGCGCCCTGTAGAGCAATCTCAATGTCTACGTCGTAGTTGGCCACGGGCGAAACGTAGAAGGGCTTGTTTCAGTTTAACGCGAAGCCATAGTTCGCGCCCCTCTAGACGTGCGCGCTTGGTCCATCACCCGCTCTTCCTCTTCGCCCTTAAGCTCGTAAAACGCGGCCCAGCCGACTAGCTCTTCTTGCGTCAAGTGTTTTGACAGCTGAGCAAGCGTCATTCCTAGCTCTTTGGCTAAGAAGAACATAAAAAACCAGTCGTTACTAGCTTTTGAGGTCTGCTTTCGCTTCCTCCACCTTGTTCTCAGTGCCGGACGCCAGCATTGCAAGCTGAATGTCCTGCAAAACAGCAGCCTCAACAGCATTCTTCAACACAGCCCGTTCGCCGTCTTGGAATAGACGCTTACCGTTTTCGTCTAGTGCTTTTTCAATGAGCATCCCAAGAGCGAAATCGTTGGCATCATCCGATCCGGCTTTCTTTTGGATGGACTCGCGCTCTGCAATGGTCAACGGGTGCCAGTAAATCTCAAGCACCGTTTCGTCGCCGTCCTTGACTTCATGCTTATACAGCTGACTAACGCCAAACTTATTACGAAGCAGTTCAGAGGCGCGCATAAAGTAGTACCGTTTGCCTCAATATACTACACAACTGCTGTGAACTGACAAGAAACAATGCCGATGAAGTGAGACCGATCTTCTAACTCAAGTGGTGTCGGACCAGAGATGTCAGATACGCGAGGCGCGACACTGAAAGTGTCGGTGTAGTCCGAGGCGTTGACTGATGTAAGCCCGTCGATGACAGCTTCACTAAGGCTAGAAAGCACTGACGTTCCAGCAGACTTAGGCACGTAGATATTGCACTGGATGACGCCGGAGTAGTAGTCCTGGGCTGCGCCTTGATTTTGGATGGTGGAACGGTTGAAGTTCACCGTCATCAAGATGTATTTTTTGGTTTTACCGGGTATGGTGTAGCGAACGTTGTCGTAGACCATGAGTACCGTATTGTCGGCGGCTGCAACAGCGTCAGTGACTGCTTTTTCGAAGGCCGCGCGGGCGTTTACGAGAGTCATGATTTAGAGCTTGGTATAAGACCCGAACACACTGCTATTGGATCCAGTTCTGGCAAAAATGCGGCCAGGACGTTTGTCCCCCCAAACGCTCTGAACCAAAGCGCGCATTTCACCCTTGATAAAGTTTGCCACTTTTGGCGACTCAAGGGCATACCCTGCATACTCAGCGGTGTTGCCGATATAAACCGTGGGCTGGCGTTTGTAGTTAAATTCAGGCACCTCAAAACGAGGTTTGATACGGCTTTGCGCAGGTTTTTTGTCCGTATGGACCCATTGGTTGCGGGATGGATCGCGGGTTTTATAGATCGAAGACCACGGAGCAAAGTCTTCTCGCTTGTCCTGAGCACGTATTTTTTGGGTCGATGCTTTCCAGCTCGATGCAAAGAATCCCGTGTCCACCGGGCTGTTTTCTTCTGTCGCCAGGCCTTCAGCGGTTCGCCGAATAAAGGTGTTGTAGTCGTCGTTTATTTTGCGTTCCAGGTCAGTAACAATTTGTCCAAGACCTTTTTTCTTTCTAGCCATTAGAACCTCACACGCAGAATGTAGAGGTACTCTTGCCCGCCACGATATGTATTGACATCTGTAATTTGAGCAACGCGATCCGCACCAGCAAACTTCAGCGTAATCTCGTCTTGCATTGTGGGTTGATTGCCACCGATTTGGTCAGGAGAAATGTAGATGCGTGCTTCTCGTTCTTCGCGTCCTTCTTCTTCCTCTGATCGAACCAACTCAATTGGACACTTCAAGTTGTAGTACGGACGGTCGAATGCTGTAAACGCGCCCTTGGCTGTGTCATACGTCCCAGCAAACTTGCGGGTGTAGTCGATTTTGGTGTCTAGGCCGTCACCAAGGTCAGCAACGATTGCCTTGGCTGCTTCCTTAAAAACCTTGTCGAGTGCGCCTGGCATATCAACCCCTCACAACGCGGACAGAATACGAGCCACTGCCGCCCAGACAATAAGCCCCGAGATAAGACTGAAGCCAAGGATAAACGTCGAATACGTTGTTAACAGTTCCAGTAGCCTGACTAGAAGTGTTGTACTTGACTTCCATCTCTCCGAGCTTGACGGATTCGTAAAGTCCCGTATCGCCGGTAGACCCTGTAATCGAACTCGTGTCATTGGCTAACGCCCTCGCTAGCTCGTAGGTCGCATACTTAATATCGTTCGGAATTGCTGGTGCAGACAAGCTCCACACGGTCAACGTGATAATTGTTGCGAGGCCAGTTCAACGCTTGGCTCGTATCGCAACGATCACCGTAAAAGTTCAACGTGTCGATCCAGCGGGTAGCTGAAATCAACGCACGATTTTTTTGATCATCAGTCTTGTCGTCCCAAGTGCTGCTGTCTGGAACGGTTTCAAAATACGTGTTGGCTTCGGCCAACGTCACAAAGCTGTTGGCTGTCGCACTCTTCAGTGTGGCGTTGATCGTGGCAGCCATAGCGCAAAAAGAAGGTGGCCC
>FUFK010068801.1_pt1 | contig 14380 bp, 20 predicted proteins | sample 1021851 | NCBI WGS metagenome assembly FUFK01 (sample SAMEA51879418, study PRJEB19060) | metagenome | reverse complement strand
CGCCGCCGCCACCGCCGCCGGTAGTAACAGAAGCACCGTTAAGAGTTAGAGATCCAGTAATATCAACGGAGCCAGTAAACTGGTGTGAGTCTAAGGCTATGTCTGCACCGACAGAAGTACTACTGTCTATATCTGATCTAGATGGTTTGAAGCCGCCCACGTTGATCTCCTTTTATTTATTCAGTTATTCCAGAGCCAGTAAGCTCAAACATATCCCCTGCTGGGATTCCCGTACACTCAGCGAATACGGTATAAGCACCTGCTGTAGCTAGACCATCATCTCGGGAGATATAAATCTTGTTACACTTGACATTCATTGTCATACTATCCTTATTAGAAGTAAGAAGAATAAAATGATCGTTCTTTATAACATGTCCGCTACCAGTTGCTGCAAAGTGCACTCTAATATCAGGTGCTTCACCCGAGCCAGACGGTCTATTTATCACAGTAATTGATCTGGTAACAGTCGGGAACTCAATTACATGCTCCATCCCATTGTTTAGAATACTTGAACCAGTAATAAAAGGCATACCAGCAGACTGGTACTGACCTACACTGCCAAGTCCGGGCTTTCGTCCCGATGATATTTGATAATTGGTAGTATCTGGGGATATAGCCATGTTACGATCTCCTCTTTATAAACCTGTCCCTAGGCTTAAGTAGTTCATCTCTTCTCTTATTTACTTTATCAATGAGTCTTTGTCTGTCTTCTTTTCTTTGTCGTCGCTTTTGACTTGGTGATGTAAAATGCTTACGATAACGACATTCTTCAATAATGCCCTCATTTTTGACAAGTTTGCGGAACTTCCTAATCATGCGCTCAGGATCGTCTCGATGATGTTCTGCACGAACAGTCACGCAGGGCTCTAAGGGTTGTTGTTTTTTGTTATTTCTTCTCATTATTTTACTTTCTCGTTGCTGATGCAACGCTCGACCAGTTGCCGAAACCTGGTATATTGGATATGTCAACACCTGCATCATTAGGGTCAATGCCAGCAAGAGCACTTTTTCCATTAGACTCCGTGAGTGGCTTTGTCCCTTCAAAAAGTTCAGGATTTGAAAATTTGTTTTTGACTGATTCATAAGAGTTTGCTGCAACCGCATCTAACATCTTTTTTCGAGTTGCCTTTATCTGCTGAGAGCTTCCTTGGCGAGGTGCTGCGACCTGACGTTCCTGGACTATTTGCGATCCTCCTAGACCCTGTGCTACTTCGGTTACGATGTTAGCAAGGACACCTTCTTCAAAGATAACCTCCCTAACACACTCTTTAATAATATTTTTTAGTTCCGATTTTTTCATTTGTTTCCTTTCCTTTTATAGTTGATACCAAGCAGAGATTGAAGAGGTTGAATAGTATACAAAACTAAGGGATGTTTTTGAGCCGGGCATGAACATATCAAATGCGCCGATAAGATTTCCTGCCAGCATAATAGGAACACTATTCCCTGCACCCATATTACCCTCTATAACAAGAGTAAGTTTTTGTCCGCTTGTGGTTCCATTAGGGAGATTTAAGGTGTGAACGTCTTGTCCAATGCCGGGGTCTATCCCCGTTATGGAGTCCGCATCCAAAAACATCAAACTTGAACCAATAGACAAAGTACTGCTTGTCCCGCTACCCAGATCTTGGGTGGCTGGGGCAGTGATATTAGTAATCGCCTTTATGGCACCTTCCACTTCTAGAGGGTGGGAAGGCGTACTAGTCCAAACCCCTACATACCCATTTGTTCCCTCAAGGGTAATCCGAGCTTTGTGTCCGTTATTGGTAGAGGCATTAGCTAGCTGGAGTGGTCTGTTTGAGTGGCCTTGTAAAGGATGGAACGCATCAAGGTGAAGAGCATTGGCTAGCGACCCAGTGAATGTAGTACCCGCATCACCCTCCATCGCAATAGAAGCTAGCCGCTGGTTTCTTCCTGCGCTGTCCGAAGCACCATCTTGATAAAAGTCTATGAACGGGTTATTGTTTTCACCATCAGTATTATCGTTACCAGAATCAGCAATAAGTTTTATGCCAACTTCTTTTTGGCTTTTCAAAATAATGACAGCATCCTTTTGTTGCCCTGAAACAGAATCAAAAGGATCTACAATATGCAATACGCTTTGTGCTGAGTTAGTGCCGATACCGATGCGTTGGTTTTGACCATCGATATGAAACATGTGAGTGTTCTGATTACTCTCTACCCGAAAATCTTTGTCTGCACTTGATTCGTTAAAAACAGCAGAACCATCAAAATTCACATCGCCAGCAACATCCAGTGTTCCTGTAACTTGCATAAAATCAGAAGATTCGTCGCCGATCTTTACATTACCATCAGGGTCTACCTTAAAGGCAAAACCTCCGCTACTGTTCTTTACGCCAAAACCAGCAGTTGACATTAGTCACTTCCTAACACATCATTAAGAGCACGATTGATCTTATCTGCCTTTGTTAGGTGAGTTTTTACTTGACTTTCCGCTACCAAAAAAGCACCTGTTGTGCTGGGTTCAGACACCAAGTCAAAACAAAGAAGCTGAAAGTCATCTTCGACCATAGTAACGCCGCCCTGTTGACGTGTGGAACCAAGACCCCTACTTGAGATCCCTAATTGAACGCCGCCCTCTACAAGTTGACGAGCGATCTGTCCTGCTGGAGTATTGAGAATTTTCATTTTCCCCATCACGTCATTGCCTTTCCACCACACTTCTGTGATAACATGGCTGGCATTTTTAAGTTCAACTACGGAACTGTCTGGGTGATCTAGCTCGCCGATGGCTCGTCCTTCACGGACAAGCTTTTCGTAGTTTTTCATCTCTCGTTCAAGAATAGGCTTGGGGTATACTCGCCCATTGCCGTTCTTTGCATCAGCGGCTTGAATCTTTCCAGCAACAATAAGATGTGTTCCGTTGCGATTGCCTTCACGTTCTTCTTCAGTGAGAAGATCGTCGCTATAATCCAAATTCATAAACTCTTGAAGCACNTATTTCTTAGTCATTTTAATCTCCTTTAAGTGCGGGCGCTACCCGCACGGTACAACTACCACGACAGCATCTGGCTACGGGTCTTAGTCTCCACTTTTGCGTCCACATTCCCTTTAATTCGGTGTTCATGTTGAAAGCCTCCATCTGATATGAGCATACATAACGCATATGATGTAGCCGATGAAAGCGATCCTAATAATAAAGCATTCACCAAACTGACACTAAAAGTAAATAGTTCGGTGTAGGGATTAAGCATCATTAAGAAAACACCAACCCAGAAGCCAATACACATTGGACAATGAAAGAAGTGGTGCTTTGGGCGGATAGAGTCAAAAATTTTAGCAAATGCTAATATTTGTGTGATCCCATAAGAACACAACACAAAATAGATTAACGACATTAGTAGTAGTAGCCGTATCCCGCAAATGTGTAGGTTGGGTCTGCTGCGTTTGCTCGTCCTTCTGGTGTATCTTGGTAAGGAGGAATTTCCCCATACGCTGTCGAATCCTTTGCGTTTGGATCCGTAAATCTATCTTCAATATTTTCATCATATTCGTGAGCCACCTGCTCCGAATTTTGTATCCTCTTCAGATACTCACTGATACGAAAGAGGACCGCCTGTAATGTATCCACATTGCCTTCTGCTGGATAAGCTGTCTCTACCATCCCAAAAACAGCACCCCCACGAGGGGCAGCGGCATCAGTTACTCCACCCTTAAAAAGATCATACATTAAATCTTTTTGATAATCGTAAACATCTTTTTCAACATTTGGTTTGGGCATCGTAATAATCTTGTTTTCTTTTGGACTAATAAGTATGTCCAAATACTCGTGATCATTTATTAGAAGATTACCGTCAAGGGTTTTCTTGACCTGAAGGGCTATAGAAGCCTGAACTGGCTTTGACTCTTCCTTGACGGCGTCGCCGATTTTAATCGTTATTGGCATCGTCTTCGTATTCTCTTACTAGTTTTTGGAGTTTCAAGATTTTTAATATCTGTTGTTCCCCTAGATTTGCTACATTAAACTCAGAAAGTTGTTGTAGGACCTGTTTAGTATTTTCGATCATTTCATCATCTTCTTTTACTTCGTCAAGATCCAATGAACTTTGGACACTCTCTTGTATTCTTTTAAGTTCAGTTCCCGCAAAAAGTTTAAAGTCTGCTTCGTTCTCATTAAATGAGATAATATAACGATTGAGCAAGTCCTTTTGTTCTGGTAATAAATCAGTATATTCCTCGTTAAATCGATCTGTAAATGATTTAACAACGAGATTATCTACTGGTTGCAAATCTTCTTTTGCAGACGGCGACGAGGTAAGAGTTTCAATAACTTTTTGTTCCATCAAAACTCTGTTTTTAACTGGGATCTTATCGCCAAAAATTTGAGCAACGGTTGCATACGATTTGTAATTAGGGACAAAATTGTTAAATACATCTTTTCCAAGGTCGGTGTGAACCTTTTTAATTACGGCTGATTGCTCTTTGAAAATATCTTGCTGGTCAAGTTGATCATATTCTTTCTTCGCACGAAAAACCATCTTTTCGGCTGTGTATTGGTCGAGGCTAGATTTGTCGGTTAAAGCATTAAAGCACCCCAACTCACTGAACAATACCATACCACTGCGGAAATGTTCCTTAAGGATAGTCTTAATTGTTTGGGTGCGAGCCTTATCTTTTTCTACTACTGCCTTCGTCAACTCTCTAACAAGAGCCTCGTATAAGAAAGCTGTATTTCTTTTTTTATTATGCTTGACCTTCATCTTTATTTTCCAATTGTTGTATTAACTGTTTAATATCATATTGAGTTTCAAATATTAAATCTTCTTCTGTTGTTTGCCCCTCGCTATGAATTCCATTAGCTAAAGAACTCATTTCACTATACCCTTTATATAGTGCCCGACGAGACGAACCTGCCCCTTCTCTGTTGTAAGCCCCATTCATACTGCGGCGGCGAGCGCCCTGCTTCCACTTGGGACTTTTTACTCTCATGTACCCATTATCATCTCTTTGTCCAGGTGCTGTATCCGGCTCGGCGAGAAGTGGATCATCGTCAGCAGTCTCATCATCACCGGCATCAGTCAAGTCATCACCACCAAGATCACCGCCCAAATCATCGCCGCCCAGGTCACCACCAAGCTCGCCCCCTTCGCCTGGCTCAGGCACAGTTCCTGCCTCCTCTATAGCTGCGGCGGATAAGGCATCCGTAAATTGCTCGACCTGGATTCTATCCATTTCCTCTTCAGATATTTTAAAGATGTTTCTATACACCCACTGCTTCGAGAAATAACCGTCAGTTGCAGAACCAGCAACATCAAACTTGGTTCGCATATGTTCAAGTTCTTGTAGTTCAGCAATCTTGGATGGGTTGTTCAAAGTTAATTTAAAAGACAACAGATCGTTGTTTCTATAACCCAACGTGTAAAGATGAATGATACAAATTTTTTCTAATTCTGCAACAATGACTCTCTGAAGTCTTTGAATAGTTCTAGCAAAACGTATGTCTTTCTGAGATAATGTTGTTTTATCTTCTTGGGCATCGGATTGTGCAAGATAAGCCTTTGGCACCTTAAGGGCTGAGAAAAGCTTATCCCGTAGATAATTTACGTCATCAATATCACCAGTAAACTGTCCACCAGCCAGGGTTTCAATTCTTGTATTACTTGCAGCACCTCGAATTGGGATATAAAAATCCTCATCTACACTCATAGCATTGTAGCGTAAATCAACTCGACCCGAATCTTCATCTACAATCTGATTTCGTTTCATTTGAGTCTTTACTTGCTCAATGTATTGTTCTACATCTTCTGCTGCCATATTACCAACATCAATATAAAACACTCGACGTTCAGGAGAGCGGACGATGCGGTAAGCCATCATTGCATCTTCCAGCAATGTAAGCTGACGCCATATTCGTCGTGATGGCTCTAGAACCGAAGTTCCATAGGGCACATATTTATCATTGCCCAAAACACGGAAATGAGATACTTGCCAGTTTTCGAAAGTTACCCCTGTTTGTCCCTCGGCGTTTTGCCAGTAAAATTGAATATAGTTTGGATTAGTAGGGTCAGTTCCTTCTATTCTTTCAATCTCACGAACCGGGAGTGGTATAACGTTTGTAACACCCAACTTATCATCGATATCTAAATACAAATAATAGTCGCCGTACTTACAAGTGCTACGAGCCCAGCCAAACAAGTTCGCCTCAGAGTTTAAAACATTATATAAAAGTGTTTGTAATATATCTTTTATTTCTCTATTTTGACAATCAATATTGATCAGGGGATTAAAAGCCGTGGAAGTAGTAATCTCGTCAGCGTAAATATCCAACGCTGATGCAATCTCTGGCATATATTCCATCTGTTCAAAGTCTGTATAACGCATCTGTTTGTTGCGCTGATACAAAACCTTATTAGTTAAACCGCTAAATGGGTTATGGTACTCTTTTTTCTTAAACTCTTTACCAGTGCTGCTTGTAAAGGTGTATTTTGTAATGTCTCTTCTATTAGATCTAATAACAGCAGGGCGATCGTAATCAACCATCGGACCACTGAAGAGGCGTGTCAGTCTTTTAAATAGCGGAGATTGAACATTCCTTGGGTTATTTGAGTTATTATTATTGTTATCTGCCATTTTTATCCTTTAATGATCCAATTTAGGTCGTGAGTCTTTCCGTCTGTACCTTTAAAAGTTGTTGGGTTACCTTTAAAGCCGTGCTGTCCTTGTATCTTAGTGTTAAGCTTAGTAGATGATACGGATATACTCGTTAATAGTGCCTTCTTGTAATCTGCCTCCCGTTGATTCGCCGTCAGGGCTGTCCCTCTTACCCAGCAACCGATGCAAGCGGCAATCACTAGGTCGTCGTTGTAACTCCTCATAGCTTGCGGTCTTCCATTGTGCCATACAAATGTTTTGATTTCATTAGCAAGACGAATGGAATTAATAGTAATTAGTTTATTTCTCACGAATTCCTCAAACTTCGCAATAACAAGNGGNCGNGTTTTCATNGACATAGTAAANCCTGCAACNCCNCCAAGNGNCTGNGCNGNTACTTCATCTACATACTCGTGAGTTGATTTTATACTATAATACAAATTTTTATAGTCTAAATCTTGCATTCGAGTTAAAACACCAATACCTAACGAATTGTTTTCTATTATCAGTAAAGCATCATTATACTCTGATGCCATGGAATATAATTGAGGTGCAAACATATCTGGTGTTATTTTGCCCTGATACTCTGCTACCTGTTCCATTGTTTGGGTATCAAAAATATGAGCCACACTAAAGTCTGAACCATCACCTCTGGCAACATCAGCGACTAGAATGTACTCATTCTGTGGTTCTGGTTCCTTCCAGATCCAATAGTTCCTATCAAATCCTGTTTTATGTTTTGGTTCAACAACTTTTTCTAGAATTAATTTTAAGTCATCACCGTGAATTACTGTATCACCCGAAGCATTGAAGTTGCATTCAAGTTCCTGTGCGATTTCACGACGAGACATATTTCTTGTCTCTTTTTCAAACCAAGCCTGGTCTCGCTCTGGGTGGACATTCCATGGTAGCCTAATTGTGTGGAAGTCGTTCTTGTTTTCTTCTGCCTCTGTGTAGGTTTTATGAAACCAGTTACCAACACCGTTTGGTGTTGATAAAGCAATACATCGACCACCGGTTGATAGAGTAGGATAAAGACCTGCCCATAGCTCATCAATACCCTCAACGAAGGCAGCTTCATCAATGACAAGAAGAGACAGCGCCTCTGAACGACCAGCATCGCCAGAAGTTGAAGATGCTTTTACCTGAGATCCGTTGGTTAGCTCAAACGAGTTCCTGTTGTCAATAGATATATCAGAAATTTTTAACCAAGGGGGCAAGTTTTTATGTATGGCTTTAATCTTTTTAACAAGATTAGCTGCCGTGCCAAGCTTAGTCGCCACTACCAAAACATTTTTATCTTTATGGAAAAGCATCATCCAAGCAACATAAGCTGCCACTGTAGTCGAAATACCTAACTGTCGAGCTTTCAAGATAACGCTAAATCGATTGTCCTTGAAATCTTTTAATGCTTCCTCTTGGAAGTCATATAGGTCGAAGGGAATTGAACCTCTCATAGGGTGAGAGATTTTAGCATATTTTTTACAAAAGAAGGCCGGGTCTTTGCCGCAGCGGACAATCTCCGCCATCATCTCCTTCTTATTGAGAGACATTTATCCCTCTGGAGTTTCTGGATTCTTAGGTGCTTTATCGTTAGATGGTCGCTTATCAGAAGCTTTGTCCAGATAATCTAAAAATCTTTTGTGGTAATCTTTGTTACGGCGATCGATAGATCTTTGAGATCCCATGCGAATTGATTCTACCCCATCAAATCCACCAACTGCATATTGCTTGTGAGCCTGTACCCAAGTGTGTACTCGTGAGGTTGTCTGTACCATTATCTCAGCGTCAGAGTCCTCTGTCAAGGTAACACTATCCTTGGTAATGTTTTTATATTCTTTTTTAAGAAATTTTACAATATCAGCAAACTTAGCATTAATCTCGTTTTCAAACTGGTTGCGAGGGTGAAGTTCATCAAGGCGCATCTCACTCTGATAAGTTACAATCATTTTTGGACCAGCAAATCGAACTTTAAACCCATCGATAAGGCGACTATCAATAATTGGATCGCCCTCTTCACGCTTGAGCCCAATCTTCAAAGCATCGCCGTTTTCATCTAAAGCGCCATCATATGCATTTGCAGCAGCTTGGTTCAAACCTTTAATTACGTCTAGGACAGTAGCCATTATTTTCTTCTCCTTAAGGCATATTCAATATGCTCGTCTGTAGGTCGTTCGCCGTTCTTCCATGCTTCTTCTCGTCCTATAACAAAATCTAGATAGCAGTCGTGACAGCATTTAAACCTATTCATATATAGGTCGTCTCTTCTGGAAAATGAATATGTTTTACAGACAGGACAAGTACGATCCTGTTTTTGCTTAGATCGTCGTTTAGTTATCTTAATATCACCAACAGAAAACTCTTCCTTTGTGGAAGAGAGGTTATCATTTTTCTTGGTTAACCTTTTAAGTTGCTTTAGATAATCTTTTTCTTTGTCTTCTTGCCATTGATTACGAAAATCTTGAACTGTGTCTTTGCCATACTTTTCGGTTATAGCTTTTTCAACTGCGGCTAGATAGTTTGGGTCTTTTTTTGTTTTCATTGGCTAGGTTGCACCGCCCTTGCAATAGCGATAGAAGTACCTACCCCAATAACAATACCAGTCAAGAGACCAAGGGATCCCTTGTTTCTTCTAAACCAAGTATTGTCTTTTTGGATTGTTTCCTGAAGATTTTTGATGGATAGTTTGTACTGCTCTTGGAGTTGAGAGCAGACTCTTTTATCCACATCGCACTGCGCAACTTTTGCGTTGGTGTCGATCTTATCTTGTAGGAGTTTACGGAAGTCCTCTTCGCTTAATAGAATGCCGACATAAGTGTCGCTGCCTTCCTCAACTGCTGCTGGGCGAGGTTTGAACTCAGTGACCTCGTCAGCAGTAGCATTGAGGGAAAACAATAATAATGTTATAACCAGTAATCTCATATTACTTCTTCAGAAATTTCTTTAGTCCTTCGATGCGCTTGGCAGGACGCTTAAGTCCACTAACCAAAGTATAAGTTACGAGCTTGTCTTTCTTATCGTCCTCATAGATACCACGGTGAACCATAGCACCACCAGTCAAAGCAGCCAAAGTATCAAAGCCAAACTCAATGTTATCCATCAATCCGACAGTCTCTTCAAAGATCTCTTCGCTGCCAACTACAATACAAGCAGCACCTGTAGCAGTTGTCAAGTCAAAGCCTTCAGCGAGAAGTGTTTTCTCTAGGTTTTTCTTGAGAGCACTTGAGACAGCGGTTTCGTTCTCAAGGTTCTTGACGCTGGTGACACCCATAATCATACAGCCCGGCTGCTTCATAATACTGTCATAGTCAGTAGCGTCAAAGGTTGTATACTCTGAGTCTTGGTTTGCTAGAACGTTGAAGACGTGGAACAATCCAGCGACTGTGTTGTTGATGGTTGACCAAAACTTTTTGACTGTGAGTTTTGGATATAGTTTTTTAATCTTCTCGTTGTCCACCATAATNAGNGGAGCNATCTTNCCTTTTTCTGCGAGCCCGCAAAGTTGGGTAATGCGAGCGTGGGCGTTCTTGGCTACTTTGGGAGAAGCCGACTCGCCAGCGGTTGGAAGAGAAGCAATGACGCCAACACGCTCATCCACGTTATCGACCCCAATATATGTGAAGTACTTTTTAGCTACCCGGATCAGGGTATTGACTGTGCCCCCACCAGAACCACCAGATACGCCAAGGCAAATCAGAATACGATCAACATTTGTCCCAAATACTTCTCGGAATTTGTTGAACACTTCTTGTTCTTTACGCTCGATGGCTGCTTCGGCTTTGGCTTGATCCTTGCCAGCACCTTGATCGCCGTGCTCATCCACCAAAAACTTTTGTTCTTCAGGGATGTCAAGACCATTAAGATCAGAGCGGGCAGTGTTGACTGCTACAGTTTTTGTATAACCCATATCGTAAAAAGCTTTCGCCATACGACCGCCGCCTTGACCTGCGCCAACAATAGCGTAGGTCAGAGCACCGCCTGACTTATCTTCTACTGTCTCCTGCTCTTCATTGAGGTCTGGATCATAATCTTCGATGTCTAGTGTAGGGATATCTACCATTTTACTAGTCTCCTTATAAATCTAATTCTTCGTGCAATCTAATTAGAGCATTCAATCTTTCTTCACGATCTTCAATCTTTTTTGTCTCTTTAAGTTTACGATCGTAAATCTTTTTGATTGCTCCAATCTTATCCTTTTCTAGTGTAGCACGGATTTCATTTTCTTTTATAGCAGAATTTATTTTTGTTTGTACGTCTTCCAAATATTTAGTCTTATCTTTTGTTGGTCGAACAATATTACAAACAAACCATACTAAACCAATAGCCATGATAACCAAGAATGCAAGCGACCAAGCGCTGCTCTTTATCTTGTACCATAGTCTTTTCACTTACCGTGTCTCCAAGTTGCGGCAATGTCAGCAGCGCCCTGCAATCCAATATATGCCAATGAAACAGCAACCCAGTCACCACTTGTCAAAGAACCGACTGCTAAAAAAACCGTGGCTGTACCCCAAACAATAAGTTTGCGAGATGCCCATTTTCCAAGTATATTATCAATTTTTTCTTGCATGATAAAAACACCTCCTTTGTAGTTCTAATTAGTTCTGAGCTTGTCTTTTGGCTTGTTTGTGAAGTTGTATGTTTTCTCCTCGCACTCTGTAATTCTGTCCTTCAAACAAAATTGTGCCCATCTTTGACCAAGTGCTATACTCCAATAGTAAGCCAACTTTCCAGTCAGTATATTTTTTAGGTTCTCCGTGCCAGGTGCATTCCCGAAATCTTACCAGATCTCCAACCCTCATGCCTCAGAGACTACCACTAAATCTTTTTCGTGAACCTCATAAGCTCCGATAATTCCATGTGTTAGCTCCCATTCATCAGAGCACCAACTAACAACCCAATGATCAGGTGTCGAGTGTTTTCTTGTAATGAGTCCGTAACCTCCAGACCCTTCATCGTTAAATATATTACTCTGTACCAGATCGCCTGGCTTCATATTTCCTCACTCTCCGCAAAAACACATCTTGGTTTTGCTTAGATTTCATTGAACTTATTTCAGTTGTAGGGCAATCTAAAGATTGATGCATGGGTGCTTTCATAGTTGATCCACGGTCTTTTACACCAACAGATAAACCGCAGGATGGTGAATTAGAAATACCTACAAACCCGACAACATCATCATATCTTGTAGATAATTCTTCGCATTTATCTTGAAGCTTGGAATATATTTCTTCTTTTCCCATAATTGCCAAAACTTCGTCACCTTTTTGACGCAGGCGAATTGACTTCCTTGGAGTGCCAAACAGTTCATGCTCAGGACAAACCGGAACAAGGTCAAAATTATTCTCCTGAGCCCATTTTATAATCTCGTCGCTATGACGATTTGTTCCGTTCCACCTTACGTTTTTTCCAAACACACAGGCGCTTATCAATATTTTCATTTTACATTTAAATATTTTCTATAAGTTGTTGGTAGGTTATCGTAGTATATTGTTTTTTGCAAAGCCCTATGAGACCGACTAAGGTGATCTGTATAGGCCATATTAATCAAAAAACAAGGAGCCCTGGATCTTGGATTATAACCTTCTACTTCCAGATCATCGTTTGGGTTAAAACATAAAGCAAGAACATCACCATTGCCACTTTCTTCTAGAATGATATTAATAAATTCTTGATAATCTTTTGTTTCCGACGCCTTCACGTTTACATTTGGTTGTCCAATAAGGGCACTCCTTTTTCCAGAACGGACAAACCGGAGGACGACATCTACAAGTGTATCCTTGGGCGCTTCAAAAACATCTAGGTGGAGTTGGTCTGCTAATCTGTCAGCCTTTACAAAAGGGCAAACTGCGAACCCTGAAAACTCGGGTCGCTTTTCTTCTAGGACATTGATGACATAATCAGTCATCTGTTTTATTAATTGTTCCCTACTGGGAGACATAAGCATACCCATCTTGACGCTCAATGTCAATAGTCATATCGGCAATATCTTTGAGACTATCCAAGTGAGTAATCAAAAGCACAGTCTTGTAGTAACCCTTAATCATTTCCATCACTCGCATAAAACCTTCAAGGTTTTCGGCGTCCAACGCTGTGCCAGGCTCATCCATAATCATAATGTCTGATTTTGGTAGGGTTGACACATTGGTTAGGGCAATGCGAATAGCAATCGCTGCCAGCGTCTTCTCTGCTCCAGAAGCCATCTCTAAAGGTCTTGCTTCGTATTTTGGATGCTTGATGAAGATGTCTAACTTATTCTTTTCTGCCTCAAAGAAAATCTCAAAGTCGGTGACGTTGGAAAGCACCGTGCTGATCTCTTCGTTAATGAGAGGGAGCATCCGCTTCACTACATCATAGCTGATGCCATTACTGTGAGTACAGCGCATAAACAAATCGTAGGCAGCGTATTCTGTACGCAGATCTTCTAGCTCTTGCTTTTTAGCCTGGAGGTTGATGATCTGCTGCTCAATGCCGCCGTGCTGCTTGATATAATCCATGATCTTGGCCTCGCAGATAGACAACTCGTTCTCGGCTAATACCCTCTGGTCGGCTAGATCTGACTGTTCTTGAATAAGCTCCTCACGGTTCTCAATAGCTTCCTTGTTGTCCTCGTAAGTTTGGATGCGTTCGGTAGCATCTTTGATATCATTAGTAAGCGTATTAATTTCATTGTTTGTTTTTTCTATTAGCAGGTCAAGACCTGCTGTCTCAGTTGACAAATTGCGCTGCTTTTCCAGGAGTTTCTCGTACTTTTCCTTTTGAGAACGCAGAGCATCAACATTCATTTCCTCCAGTTGTTGATTATATTGTTCTAATTCGCCCTCAAGATTATGGATGGCAATCCGCACCTCTGTAAGTTTTGCTTTACTTTGATAAGCATCTTTAATAAACTTACAACCTGAAAACTCCGGACCACAAGGAACTTCACCTAGAAGCTTGACTCGCTTTTCATAAGTTAGTCTATTACTATATTCTAGTTTAAGACTTGTCTTCACCTCTTTGACCTGATCCTTAATAGTCAAAACTTCAGCAATCTTAGACTCTAGGGCAGCACTATCATACTCTGCCAAAAAATCATTGATCTTAGTTAGTTTATCTAGAAGGACTTTTTTCTTTGTCTGGGCACCTGAAATACGAAGTTCACAATCTTCAAGCTTCTTGGTTGCTTTTGTGAGTCGACTGTTCTCCTTCTTGATATTAATAATCTCGACAGGAGCAGCAGCAAAGAGGCTTTCTATTTCATCGACACGGGCAGTAATTTTGTTTAGTTTGTTCTTAAACTTTTTACAAGCTTTCTCTTGTTTCGTCTTTTCTGTTTCATTGTTTTCTAATTGAACCTCAAGCGTCACGATGTCATCATCAAACGTATTGTCTTCCAACTTCTTGAGTAAAGCACGAGTCTCTATACTATCACTCTTAGCAAGCTTAAACTTCTTGTCAAACTGATCAAGGTCTAAGAACTTGGCTAGGATTTCTTTACGTTTGGTCGAACCCTCGTTGATAAAGGTCATCGCACCCATTTGGCTAGACATACTGGTCAGTAAAAAATCATCAAGACTACCAAAGATCTTACGGATGGCTTTGTCTGTGCCATTGCGATCAAGCGAGTTCATACTAACTTCTTCATCAGTAGCTGGATCAATCATTGTAAATTCTACATCGGTCTTAGCTTCTTGTGTTTCTTCGCCATGAAGCTTCTTAGTGTATTTTTCAGACTTGCGCTCGATGATATATGTTTTACCCGCAACATCAATCTCAACTCGACCAC
>FUFK010570992.1_pt1 | contig 14381 bp, 26 predicted proteins | sample 1021851 | NCBI WGS metagenome assembly FUFK01 (sample SAMEA51879418, study PRJEB19060) | metagenome | reverse complement strand
TGGCACAAACTCGGATCCGCATAAAAAACTATAATACTTTTAGAAATCTGTTAGAATAGATTCACAAACAAGAAAGAGAGATTCAACAATGGCAAGAACTCGAAAGAAATCATCTTTTAATCTTTGGTCTGGCAACCTAGAAGCTTACGAAGTTATGTATGACTTTGTGTGTCAGATTTTTCCCAAGTATGCTGATGCGCCCTGGGCGTCACGACCTAAGCTTCCCGGATTTAGGGGTAAAGATTGGGATGCAAAAATGCTGGAGCTTGCGGCGGCTATGAACCATCATTTTGCCGATCGCCGAGGATCTAAATCATATTCAAAGGGCGGCGTAGAGATACAACTTATGTATACCCTACAGCAATGTATAAACTCCAAAGGTTATCCGTTTGGTGACGACCAAGAGTGGAGAAAAAGTTTTGCCATTTCAAACCTTACGAACGCTATCGCCCGTGGGTTTATCCGTCCGGAACACGTCCATAGTTTTGGGCTGGAGTGGCTTGGGCGGTTTGCCGAAGAGCCTTTTCTGAATGTTTATTTTCCCAAGTATACTCGCCAGGACCTCATTGATGCAGGGATGGCAGCCTCAGTACCAAAAACAAAAAGGAGGAGTACAATGGCCGAGAAGAAGAGTAAAGAGAAAACTTACGACTTTGATATTAAGGACTACTACAAAAGGATTAACAATCTTGATCGAGATGAACAAATCTCAATCGCAATTGAGAGTGCCCAGGAGGCACTACAGGGTGATACCGGTCTGACCGTGCGGCAGCTTGAGTGCGTTAAAGAAGTTCTTAAGTTTTTACAAAAGGTTAAGTCCAGTAAATACAAGGTCACTTGGGTCTTGGCAGACAAGCTGCGCATTGAAGAATATTCTCAGCACCGTAAGGAAAATCATAAACCTGGAGAGAAAAAGGTCAACAAAGATACAATTGCTGATCGTGGCGTTGATCGTCCTATACTCGGATTCCTTAAAAATGCTAGCACTGGTGAGGTTGTGGTCATTAACGGATGCCACCGAACTGAGATCGTTCAGGAGCTTATTCAAGAAGGGAAATTACCAAAAGACTTTAAAATGCCAGTTTACTTGGTGCCAAATCAACAAGACTTTCTGGAAAACTGGTTTCCTGTTCTTGAAGAAGTTCAAAGCTATTTGAACGTTACGAGAGGTGTACAGGCGACCACTGGACCAGCGGAAGTTCGCAAGTATACAAATAGGCAAATCGCTAAGATCGGAATTGATCTTTCATCACTACCAAAAGATTCGCTTAAGCTTGTTAAAACAGCCGAATACAAAAGGGTTTGCTCTCTTGCTTTGTCTACTTATAAAGACTCTACTATGCCGAGGAAAGAGATTAAAAAGAACGTAACAAGAGCTTTCACAGAGCACCTAAAAGGGTCGAATGATAATATTAAGAACTTTAGTGATGAAGATCCTACCGGTGAGTTGCGGAAAATTCTTAAGAACAGTGCAGGACTCTTGCCAATTAAGAATTCTTCTAATTACAGTATGACCGATACTTTTTGTAACGTAACGAGCATTTCCAAGACAGATAACATTTCAGTTTTTTACCTTAAGAACCAACGAGGATCGTCTGAAATGCAAACATATCTGGAAAAAATTCCTGACGCCCGATACAAAAAATCCAAGTCAGTGCTTGTTTATATGGATCACAAGCACCGAGGAGATGAAAAATCTCTTTTCGTAGAACTTGAGCACAAGTTTAATGTAGCTAAAAAATGGTATCATTTTGCTATTACTCACTTCGGAAAGGAAAACGGAAAAGCTGTGCCAGATCTCATCTTAATTCCAAATAAGATCGGCAAAGATTGCACAGTTTCCCTCCAGGGTACCGAACATAAAATACTTGGCAGAAAAAATGCCCCATTAATTATGGTAACTAGAAAACAACTTGAAGCGTGGTTTGAATCCGGTGAAGACAGTGTTCCTCTAGAGTTTATGGTTAAAAAATGAAAAAGATTATACACGTAAATCAACACGTTATCCGCCGCAACACCAAGAATGGCACTGACGAACCAGTCCTGACGGTAAAAACATATAAAGAAAATAATTATGCCCACGAGGCTATAATTAAAACCAAGGATGGAGTAGAATTAGCCAGGGTCATTTACAGCCCACACAAGCCACTCAGTTGTGGTGCAAGAGTGTGGATGGAAACTGACACTGAAACTTGTGATGTAGAACTTGTTATCAGAGAAGGGGAAGAAAATGCATAGTTCAACAAGAAATTATATTACGGTTCATAATTTTGATCCACAAGATTATAACAGATTAGACCGTAACGTCGATTGTTCCAGTGATTATTTTTTTGAGCACGTTGTCCCTCACAAAGGTGAATGGGGTAGAAATAATTATATGGAGATGGATGATTTCGAATATGATGAGCGGAGCCAAGAGTTGACATTTACCTGTTTAACTAAGTGGTTTCCCCCTGTTTCTTGGCTGACTGCTGCGAGTTCTACCGAGTTTTTTGAAAACAAACTTCTAACGATGGCTACAGTCACACGAGATGAAACTTACGTTGAAGCTGTTGCGTTGCTTGACCGTGAGATCCTACAGGAACGGGAGTTGCTCTCCTTAGAGTCGGAGACCGTGGGAGCCTTGTATGAAAATGATGAAGTTGATGAGCTTGATGAATTGATCTGGACTCCGATTAATAACTTTATCACGGAGTGTAAAGAACTTTACCTTGTGCCACCAGAAGTTGGTTAATGTGAGAGAATAAAATGAACTTTAAAAAGCTTAAATTTATTGATTGGATTACAATTTTAGGTATCGTCGTCAGCGCTTCCGTTCTGACTGTAGCGATGAGCGGATGTGCTGTCCGTGCTAAGGTTTATACAAATCAGGAATCCTGTTGCGAGCGACTTGATGTACGTCTTAAAGAAATGGAAGAGTTTAATCGTTATTGTATGATGATGGTATTCGCCGATCGTAACGAGGCTAACCCAAAAATAAAAGAAGATATCCAGCGCCGGCTTAATCTTTGTAAGTTTGTTTTTGGTGTACCACGAGATCAGGATTTGATGTCGCACTTGCAGAATATGGAAGTAAGACCCCACTCTGCCTGGCGGCAAGTCTACAATGACTTCTGGAACCACCCTGTCAGTTGCGACCCGAGCGAAGTCCACTGCGAAGAGTTCTAAAATTAACAATAAAACTTGACTTATATCAATTATAGGCTAATCTATTAATAGATTGGAGGGTATATGACACCCGAACAAAAGTTTCAAGAGTTGTATAAAGAGATGTGGGACCTTTGCCAGGAGAATCAGTGGGGTGACCCTTTCTCTTATGCTAGAGCTAAAGAGATTTACGCTACTTGCTCTCTAGGTCATAAGATGCCAGGTCCTCATATGTACGCTGGTGCTGACGGTATTAACGAGAACGGCCAACCGGTTGAGTACAAATCGACGACCGGTAAAAAGTGTCAAGGATCATACACAGGGATCTCCGTCCAGAAGAACTGGCAGGAACAAGAAAAATATCTTATCACAGAAAAGATCGGTAAGTATCCCGAGCACTACTATAACCGTTTTGAAGACGGAAGGCTGATTGAAAGCTGGAAACTGTCTGGTAAAAAGGTTCTGAACATTTTATTGCCCAAGCTCGCCAAGAAGTTTGGCACCGTTAAGACTCAGAAGGATCCTCGATTGGCTGCGACTGTGACTTGGAAAGATATCCAGCAGCACGGTGAACAAGTTATTTAGCTTGTGATATAATATCCCATCGAAGGGGAAAGTATGAATAAAGATCTTAATAGTAAGGAGTTAATGTACTCCAAGGGCAACAATGATGAGTGCTACACACCAGACTACGGTGTCGAGCCGATCTTAGAATATATTCCGGAGGGTGCCATCGTCTGGTGTCCTTTTGATGATGAGACCAGCGAGTTTGTTAAGCAGATCTCTAAGCAGAATACTGTGGTTGCTTCTCATATCAACGAGGGCAAAGACTTCTTCGAGTATGAGCCTGAAGAGTGGGATGTGATTGTATCTAATCCGCCGTTCACGAACAAGCGTAAGTTCTTTGAGCGGGCTTTGTCTTTTAACAAGCCTTTTGCTTTGATTATGACAAACACCTGGCTGAATGACTCTGCTCCCAAGCAGTTGTTCAAGGAAAAAGACTTACAGCTTTTAATGTTTGATAAGCGGATGAAGTTCGTCTCCCCTGATGGTCGAGACAATAACAAGATCACGTTCAGTAGCAGCTACTACTGCTGGAACTTCTTGCCCAAGCAGATCATTATGAAAGAGTTGAATGTCCCCCGTAAAACCAAGGGCACAAAATAAATTAAAAAAAAGTGCAATAAAAAGTTGACAGGTACTGTATCGGTGGTAATATATGTATGTAAGGGAGAGAGATAAATGAGTGTTGACTTCAAAACCTTCGTATCCTTAGCACCCGCAGTGTCGGCTGCTAAGTTGCCTGTTCTACTCCGTGGTCGCCACGGCATCGGCAAGAGCCAAGTTGTCTACCAGCTTGCCGCTCAGATGGGACTGCCCGTCATCGAGCGTCGTGCTTCCCAGATGACGGAAGGCGATCTTGTCGGCTTGCCCAGCATCGATGGCAACCGCACGAGCTTCAATCCTCCGGATTGGTTCAAAGAAGCTTGTGAAGAGGCTTCGGTTCTCTTCCTCGACGAGGTTGATCGTGCTACGCTTGAAGTGCGACAAGGCATCTTTGAGTTGACGGACAGCCGCAAGCTCAACGGTCACCACCTCCACCCTGAGACGATCGTCTTCGCAGCCATCAACGGCGGCGAGCACGGCGAGCAGTATCAGGTCAACGAGATGGATCCCGCTGAGCTTGATCGTTGGAGCGTTTGGGACATCGAGCCGAGCGTTGAGGATTGGCTCAATTGGGGCAAAGAAAATGTTGATAGTCTCGTTTGGGACTTCATCAACCAAAACCGTGAGCACCTTGAGCACAAGGGTGACATCGAGCCCAACAAGCGCTACCCCAGCCGCCGTAGTTGGAAGCGTCTTAACGATGTGCTTGATGGCGCTGGTCTTCTCGAAGAAGCTAGCCCCGCAATGTTCACCTTGGCTCAAAGCTTCGTCGGCTTCGAAGCTGCTGTCGCCCTCAACGACTTCGCTCAGAACTACGAGCGAGTGGTGACGGTTGACCAGCTTCTTAACGGCGAGCGTGTTGACGCCTTGTCTGCCTTCTCACTCAATGAGCACTGCGCTATGATCGAGAAGCTTGAATCTGAAGAGGTCTGCAAGTCTGACCTGTCTGATGATCACATCAGCAACCTTGCTAACTACTTCGTCAGCTTGCCCTCCGAGGCTGCGATGAAGCTTTGGACGGTTCTCAGCACCGCAGGTGTTCAAGATAACGTCGTCAAGTTCCACGGTGCTAATGATGGCATCGTCGGTTCCCACCTCTCAAAAATCCTTGGAGCCTAATCTCTCTTCTTACACAACCTAGGCTCAGGTAGGCAATTGCTCAGCTTCGGCTGGGCATTTGTCTTTGAGTAAAACCCAAATGAAAGGCACATCAAAAAAGAAATGAAATACATAATCAAGCTAATAGTATTAAGCGTACCTGTAGTAATATACTCAGTAATAGATGCAATAAGAACAGACGTATAAACTGTTAGGTTCTCAGCGTTTACTAGTTTGTCTACAGATGACTGCAATTATTGCGCACTCACTGCAAGAAATGCACACTGTGAGCAAGTCTTTGTTTTTATTGTAAAATGATATGGGGTTATCAGCATTAACAATAACTTAGCTTTGACTGCCTTTGGCTGCTTTTGTCAGCTATTGTCAGCATTTGTCCCTAATACACGGTAAATAGACTAGCGTCAAACAAAAAGCAATAGCAGAGAATAGCAGGCAACACTTCCATTGTATCACAACCCTTGGGGAGTGTTAAGCAGCTTCTGCCTGCCTATCACACTACGGGAGAGTTAAATCAAACCGTTGAAAAAGCGGGAGTAAATAAAAAGTTGACAGACTAGCAATCAGTGTTATTATATGTATGTAAGGGAGAGAAGTATGAGCTTTGATCTAAAACTCCACGCTTATCGACTGCTGATGGACGAGCCATTCTTTGCTTGTCTCAGCCGGAAGCTGGAAAAGAAACCAGATCGCAGCATTAAAACGGCTGGTGTTTATGTGAATAAACAGACTGGTCAGTTTGAAATGATTTACAACCCTGAGTTTCTTGACAGCCTGCCAGAGGATCAGATCAAAGGAGTACTCAAGCACGAGTTCTATCACCTGATCTTCGAGCACGTTACCAGCCGTAAGCCTGAAGGAGTTCCACACAAGACGTGGAACATTGCTGCTGACCTGGCTATCAACAGCCACCTGGTCGGCGAGCTTCCTGCCTTTGCCTGCATGCCTGGTGTCGGACCTTTTGAAAACCTTCCTAGGCACAGGAGTGCTGAGTGGTACTTAAAGCACATCACGGATGATCAGGTTGATCAGTGTGGTGAGGGTGCAGGTGACAGCGAAGCTGCTGAGGGCGGAGAGCCTAAGCCAGGATCGGGACAGCTTGATGATCACTCCGGTTGGGATGACAAGGCTGACAGCCCTGCACAAGAAGCTGCTAAGCAGATGGCTAAGGAGCGACTTAAGCAAGCTATGAAAGAAGCTGCCCAGGAAGCCAGCAAGTCTCCCAACGGTTGGGGCTCAATCGGCGGGGATCTAAAAAAAGATATCTTAAAGAAGTTAGAAACTAAGGTAGACTGGAAGAAGGTACTACGGTATTTCATCAAGACCTCCCAGCGTGCCAATAAGTCTAGCACTGTCCGCAGGATTAACAAGCGCTATGCCTACATTCACCCAGGTAAGAAGGTTAAGCGGCAAGCAAAGATTGCTATTGCCATTGACCAGTCCGGCTCTGTCAGCGATGATATGCTAGAGAAGTTCTTCGGTGAACTTAATAAGCTGTCAAAGCTGGCAGCCTTCACGGTCATTCCTTTTGATACCAGCGTTGATGAGAAGCTGGTGTATGAATGGAAGCAGGGCAAGGCTCACAAAGCTGAACGGGTGATGTGCGGCGGTACCTGCTTTGATGCTCCCACTGAATATGTTAACAAGCGTGGGGATTTTGACGGCGTTATTATTTTGACGGATATGGAAGCTCCTGCTCCTAAGCGCTGCAAAGCCCAGCGGATGTGGATGACTGATGAGCAGGGTGCCAGCCGTCCCTACTTCCAAACCAGGGAACGAGTGATCAAGATTAACTAACCTTTTTTGCGGGGAGAAATAAAAAGAATGAAAGATCTAACTCAACAGCTAATTCTATATGAGAGCGGAGAGCTAAGTGATAACCAAACTCATCAGCTATTTCAACAGCTAATTGACAGCGGTCTTGTTTATATGCTGCAAGGTCATTACGGAAGAACAGCAGAGTATTTGATTGCTGCCGGCTTTTGCCAGCGGTGACTGCCCCTGCCTGCCCCCCCCTAATGTTAGTCCCTAGGGGTTGACAGCCCCCCTGGGGGGTGCTAGGTACATTCACAACACGTAGCTAATTTTTCCAGATTTTACGTTCTGGGTGGAAAGTAGTATAATTAATTAAAGAAGGAAAGATAATATGACACCAGATTTTAAAATAGGAGATCTAGTAGAATACATAGCCTACACTGATGAGCTTGAAGAGAGCACAGTGACTGCTGTCATAACTGGCTTCTATGACTACGATACACTAGAAGACTTGGGTGATAACTACACAACTCACGATCGGGTCATAGCTGCTCACCTACTATCAAACTATGGCTGGCATAAAGCCCTAATCACAGAGATATCAATCCTATCCTCAGCTAATACGGAGTTATGTCAGCCGTGCTAGCTACAGGAGATCTTGTTAAAATAGCAGACCACGCCTTCAAGTACTTTGCCAATCAGCTAGCAGTGGTTGATCACGTTGCAATGCGCAGCGAATATTACGACGATGACGGCGTAATTCAAGAGCGAACCTACTACTTGGTTACGCTATCAGGTACCGATCACAGTCACGTTTTTCCGGAAGACCACTTAGAGGTGGTTTCAAAGGCTAACAAAAACAATGAGTGAAAAACAACAGCACTACAATGTTGGTGATCTAGTAGAGTTCAAACATAACCACTTAAATGTCAGAAGTGTTAAGACAGGAATAGTCATAGGGCACAACACTAACAACAACCGTTTTAAAGTCAAAGTTAATAAGAAGGACTTTTGGGTATCACAAGACAAGATTAAGCTTTTGTCAAAGGCACAAAAGAAAAATGAGTAAACCATACGGCGACGGATTTCGTTATAACATCGGCGACTTAGTTAAGTTCAAGATAGCAAGACATACAGAGGACTACCACTCTTATGTAGAGACAGTCGGAATAGTAGTAGAACAGAGCTATAGAATAACAAAAGATAATGTATTTAAAATTAAAGTAGAAGAAGGATACCACTGGATGCCGGCACCTAGGATTACATTGTTGTCTAAAGCTGTGAAAGGTTCTTCTAAATGAATTCTGAACAGAAACAGCAGTCAACAGCAGACAAGACTTTGCGAGAGGACCCCACAATGGATTCAGCACCTCCCAGCGCCGCCCGCACGCACGATGACTATTACAAAAGGTTTTCAGTAGGTGATCTGATTGTCCAGGAGACTGATCAGTTCCTGGAACCGTTGTCTAGGAATCAGGTACGGTTCGGAAAGATTGTAGAGATTTGTGAGGATCAAACATTTTCTGTGCGGTATGTTGGTGGGGTTGAACAGACCCATTCGAGCCTCTGCCAGCTTTTCAGCGAATGGCTACGAGAGGGCAAGAAAAAAATATGATAGCCTGCGGCACAAGATCTTATAGGGTTGGGGATCTTATGCAAGGGCTGCCATCATCGTGGAAAGCAGGGAAGGTAGTTTTGATAGTTAGGGAATCTGGTCATCCCCGATACTTTTATGGGCTTGACTGCTCAACAGGTGAGGAGCATCTTTTTAATCTTGAGTACTTTGTTGGGATTGATGACGTATGACAGCCAAAGTTTTCAAAGTAGGCGATCTCCTCAAATTTAAAAAAGGTTCTTGGTGGTTAACAAGGACTGCCGGCTTTCGCAACGGTGGACAGGCTTACAGCCCTGACAGCCTTGTTTTGGTTACCAAGTCCGCCGGCACTGATAGGACTGGTTTCTTTTATGGGCGAGTATGCTGTAGCGGTGAAGAGAGTTTATGGTCTTCTGAAGAATTTGTTTTGGTTTCAAAATCGTGCTAGTATAAAAAAATTTCTAGAAAAAAATTCGGAGTTTTGGTTATGAGAAAAATTTATATCGGGGTGTTGTTAATTTGTTACTGGCTGCAAAAGAAAAATTGGCGGAACCCTAGCGGGTTGGTCTGGCGGGTGACAACTCGTATTGGCGCTTGGGCTGCGGGACGGGCTGATGACGCCACGGCTTGATCTCCACGGACTTCGCCACCACGAGGTTCAGAATGAGGTTGTAAGGTTTTTAGAGCGCCATTTAAATTCTGGCTTGTTTCTAGAGATCATTACAGGCAATAGTCAGACTATGGTTGATGAAAGTATTAAAATAATTGAACAGTATGGGTTACAATATTACCACGGCTACCCTAATTATATTGGAAGGATATTGGTAGTTACGTTCGATGAGTTTCACTAGTTTACTTATTATTGGATTCTTGTGTTGGTGTGCCATCAGTTCTGCTATTACCATTGCCATAGCAAGAAAATTTTTCGACGAAAAAAAGTAAGGTTTTATAATGGTTTATAAGTTATTGTTTTTGCTTGTTTTTATGACGCCGTATGATCTTCAATACGGCTTAGAACAAATTGAATGTCCTCGTTGGGCTCCTGGTGGCAATGAGATACTGCCTACAAACGTGACTCTATCCCCACAACTACAGCTACAAAATGCCATGAGGTGTTATTGTCAAGTGGTTAAATTTAAAGAACGTGAATGTATTCGTAATGGAGTGCCGGAGAGAATCTGTGTAAGACGAACAAATGATTGGGTTGAACAAAATTTAAAACTAAACCAAAACGTCATCCAGAATAATGTGATGATGAGACTTCCAAAAAGGAATTTGATTATTAATGAATACTAGAGGTTTTGCTTTAATTTTAGTGTTAGTTATAACAACCGTTATTAGTACGTCTGCTATTTTAATCTATTCCCTCACACGGGATGAAATGCAGATAACCAGTAACAACAGACGGATACTACAATCAAAACTAGCGGCTGTATCTGGTATTACTCATTTTAAAAGTCTTGAATTGTTTTATGAACACCTAAGACAGCAGGCAGATGTGATGGGTGATGAACAGCTAGTCATTATAGGAGAGACAAGTCTTGGTGATCGGACGTTTTATAAAGTAGAAGTTAACCTTTGCTGCGAACTTGGAGAAAATGAGTTTATTGTTAAAAGCACAGGCTACTATAAAGACAATGGTCGTATAATCTCAGAACACGTAAAGCATTCTTTATTTAAGACTGTAGACTAATTATAAAGTCTATTTTTTTTGGAGTTCCCGATGATAACTAAGAATCCAACTTGGAATTTAATAATTGAAAATCTCAGGGATGCTCATCGTATGAAAAAACTTACACACAAGGTTATGAGTAAAATCAAGGAGTTAGATATAAACAATGAAAAAAGCAAAGACAACTAAAGGATGGTGGTGGTGGCTCAATAGCTTCAACTATTATTTTTAGAGGAGCCATATGAANATTACATTATCAAGATTAACAGANATTGTAAGAGGTATTGTGAAAGAGGCAGCCAAACAAGGCAAGGTTCAAAAAGTTTATAAAAAGTCATACAATAAAATGATTGCTAAAGCTTCTACTGGTGGAAATAAAAATACACCACCCTTTACTAAAAAAGCTGCTAAAGCCGGGAAGTCTGGTTTAGGACCTTTCTAATGGATCGGGCAAAGTGGAAACAATTTGTTAACGAAGCTGTCAAGGTTTACGTTCACGGCTATATAAAGCCCGAGTCTGCTTTTCACACTATTGCCCAGTGGGAAATATTTGCAAATCAAATATTAAAGTTTCAAAAGGAAGGTCACTCTATTAGGGGTGGAAAGATTGATGGTCCGGCAGAGTTGTCGGATTTAATTTATTCTTTTTATGGTTTCCAACTGAATGTAGAAGTTGACCGATATGATTTACTTACATTTAAGAATGTAATGGATCACATCGAGGATTTAGCCAACCACAGAGTATGGGGTCTTCGTAGGGAGTTTGGGAATTACTTTCCCGACATTAACAAGCTAAGATTGGCATACTTTTATTCCCGTGGAGATATGGAGCCATACATTCTCATAGATGACGAGTTTACCGAGCAAATTTACGGTTCAACTAACAACCCTAAGAAACTTCTTCATTACACCACACAGAACGGTGTAGACAGAATTCAGAGAGCGATTGATTCGGGTGAGCCGTTTGATATCTCTGCGTATACCGTAGCGGAACGTCCATTCTTCCGAAAAGAATCAAACTTAATTATGGAGCTTGAGGGCAATGTTCGTGCTGGTTTTCGTAGCGATGTCAAATCATTTTCTGTTGATAGCGGAAGAAAATGTGTCAACCTATATAGATTAGGGTACCCTGGTGAAGATAAAGATAATCTTTGTACTGATCTAGAGAACGATTGTAATGGTGAGTTGAAAACATCCTTATGGAATGAATTCATTGCTACACCTATGCGGATTTTAGGAGTTGATGAGAAATGAAAAAATTAATGACAGAGTGGCGGATCTTTCTTAATGAACAAGAAGGACAACTCCAAACTGTCGGCGACTTAAGAAGAGCCGTACAAGGAGCAATTCGAGCCAAACAGTCTGGACAAGGCAAAGACGCTGTAAAAGATGTCGCTGTTGGTGCGCTAATAGATTTGTTACCAGGTGCTGGGACTGCTAAAAGTTTGTTTGATGTGGTTAAAGCGACATATCAATTACCTGATGAGAAAAAAACAGATACCGCTTTAGACGCTCTTAACGTAGACGACCAAGTATCGGCTATTGTTGATGATACTGTTGAGAATGCTTTTTTAAAAGCTCTAGGGAATGAATTAAAAGATATACCCGACGAGAAACAATTGGAGGAAGTAAATGTTACTACTCTTCTCCAGAAATATATTGCTAAAGAGTTTGAGAAAAGAACTGTCGGCGGGTTCAAGGGAGATGGAGAATGAAAATAACAAGAGATAAAATTAAACAACTTGTAGAACAAGAAGTTGAAAAACGACAGGGTGACGTCGCCCGTGTTACTAAAAAGATTGATTCGTTTGCTAACCAACTAGAACCATTATTGGATAGAATCAATACTCGGGTTGAGTTTGAGCAGTTTCTTAAAGATGCGATAAAGCTCAGCAGCAAAAATGTAAAGGGTCAAGATATTGTTGCTGCTATGAGAAGAGTTTTTCAACAATTACAAAAAGAGTTGAAGTAATACTATTTATAAATGATCCGACTTTAAGGGAGTCTTATAAAAATGAAAATAACAAAAGAACTATTACAACAAGTTGTCACTGAGACTCTTAAGAGAACTGGTCACATCTCCGAAGCTTTTCGTATGGAGAAAGACTTTAAAAAAGGAATGCCAGTAACTTGGAATACCTTAGAGAAAGTTGTTAAAAAAACAGCTAGTGGTCGTCAAAAAGTTGACTATGAAAGAAAACAAAATAAAGGGTATATTATGGATCTTGTGAGAGCACCCGCTGGTCACAACGAGCCAGGATTGGCTATAATTAAAGATTTAGACGGTAACTCTCAGGAAATAGCAATCACAGAACTTACCCCAGCGTAACCTCTGTTCTGAAACTACTTAGTATATGAGTACTTTCAGAGAACATAAAACTATCGCCGATCGAGCAGCAAGTGACCGCTCTCGGCATAGGAAAAAAGTTGAAAAAGCAATTAAAGAAAGCATCAAGGATGTTGTTGCTGAAGAGAGTATTATTGGACAAAACGGTAAGAAGAAAGTTAGAATCCCAATTAAGGGAATTAGAGAACATCAATTTGTCTATGGTAACAATGAGAAAAATAAACGAGTTGGATCCGCACAGGGAAAGAAAGTTCAACAAGGGCAGCGCATCGGTAAAGCACAAAGAAGACAAGCAGGACAGGGTAATAAGCCGGGTGATAAACCAGGTGAGGAAATGTATGAGATAGAGATGTCCTTAGAGGAGTTAGCCGAATATCTATTTGCTGATCTGAATCTTCCTGAACTCGAAAAGAAACAATTCAAATTTATCACCGAAGAGAAAATGAAAAGAAAGGGTAAGCGCCCTTACGGTATTCGACCAAGACTATCAAAGAAAGAAACAATCAAACAAAAGATAAGAAGAAAAAAAGCTGCTGTAAAAGCTGGACTACACAATCCTGAAGAAGATGAACGTTTCCCATTCCACGAAAGTGATTTAAGATACAAACACATTGCTCCTGTGCAAAAGGAAAATACTACCGCAGTAATCTTCTTTGTGATGGATGTGTCTGGATCCATGACAAAATCCAAAAAGTTTTTAGCCAGAAGTTTCTTCTTTTTACTGTACCAGTTTTTGAATCATAAATATTCTTCTGTAGATGTGGTTTTTATCTCCCATACAACTGACGCAAAAGAAGTCAACGAGGAACAGTTCTTTACTCGTGCTACTGGCGGCGGGACAATGGCATCTTCTGGTTTAGAAAAGGTAAAAGAAATAATAGACAAGAGATACCACCCAAACAACTGGAACATATACACATTTTATTGCGGCGATGGTGAAAACTGGCCTTCAGATAATGATGGTACTGTAGAATTATTTAAACACTTAAAAGAAATAAACCAAATGATGTGTTATACTGAAATTGGCGAAGAACCAGATCACGATCGTAGAAATTCTCTATCATTCTTTTCAGAGTTTTCGGATAATAATTTATGGGATAGAGTTCAAAACCTTTTAGACAAGACTTTTAAAAGAAATAGACTTGTCAATCACGATAGTATTTGGAAATCTTTTAAAAGATTATTTGGAGGTCAAACATAATGTCTGACTGGAGCATGAAAGAACTTCAAGATTGGGATGATAAGATATGTGAACTTGGGTCCACGCTTGGACTTGATTGGTATCCAATTGATTATGAAATTTGTGATTACAAAGAGATGATAGGTCATATGGCTTATACCGGGATGCCCACTCACTATCGTCACTGGTCTTACGGTAAATCTTTCGATAGGATCCAAACAGAGTATAATCTTGGGATGCAAGGACTGCCTTATGAAATGATTATTAATTCTAATCCCAGTATAGCCTATCTTATGACTGAAAATCCTATGCCAACTCATTTGCTTACGATGGCTCATTGTGTTGGTCATAGTGACTTTTTTAAGAACAATAGAATGTTTTCTGAAACTAATGCCTCTACGGT
>FUFK010070366.1_pt1 | contig 14382 bp, 8 predicted proteins | sample 1021851 | NCBI WGS metagenome assembly FUFK01 (sample SAMEA51879418, study PRJEB19060) | metagenome | reverse complement strand
TAAAGTTTCTATTACAATTAAACCAACGGCACCCACCGTGGTAAGAACTACCCAATAGATTTTGTCTATCTTGCCCCCCAAAGCTTCTACGTCTAGGTGTACGTGTGAAATTTTTTCATCTAAATGTTTTAGATGATTTGTCTTTATAATCTCTATCTCACGCTCTACACCTTTTACATGTCCATACAAAGATATAATATGCTCTCTGTCGCCTTCTGGTGTTATGCCTTTTACTGTGTCATTCATTAGGATGCTCCCGTAACTCTTTGTCTTTGTCTTATAGCTTGCTCTCCTGGTGATAATAGTGCGGTTTCTGTTGTTGTCAATCCAGTGAGCGGGTTTAAGTTAGCTCTAGCTTGCGGTATCACAGTTGGTTGACCGGACTCAGGCAGAGGCGGAGTTGTTGGCTCAGCGATTTGTGCAGGAGCTGTCGTCGGCTGTGGTGACAAGTCTTGAATAGATGCTTGTGGTTCAGGTTGTCTTTCAAAGTCTGTAAATCTTGTCGTGCTCCATCTTCGTTTAGCAGATTCCAAAGCACCAAAAGGTAAGAAATATTGGAAGTTATATTTTACCTGATTTAAAGTAGGATCGTTTCTTAATATTTTTTCTCTTCTACCTTTTAAACCTTCAGGACCATATGACATAGGAGTGTATATGCCATTGATGAAAGCTATAATTTTTGAAGGCACTGTTTTTGAATCTGGTGCTATCCTTCTTTTCATAGCATCGACAACCTGTTGTCTTGTCAAAAGACCAGAGTCTATCGCTGCGGTCACAGCTTTGTAAAAATCATATTGCATTCTAAATGCATCTTGGTTTTGTTTGTTGTACTCAGCCACAAGTTGTTCCGGTCCACGTTGTTGGTAATTAGCTGTGCTGTAATAACCTCTACCCATTCTTGGATCTCTAAAACTAGCCAAGAAATCACCACCAATCTTAACATCTAAACTACCAGGTATATCTATCTTTACNTTNGACCCACCCATTAGTTTAAATATTTCTTGNTNTATTTCTATTGGCTGGCCAACACCAGATACATCNCCTCGNGCTGCATATAANAGTTTTCTACCCGAACTAATTAAACCCGGTTCAATAGTCTTGAAGAAATGTCCCATGGCCCTATCAAATATCTCTGTCTCTGGCATGTTTTCATTCCATATTGTTGAGCCATCAAAAGTTCTACCTCTAGCCGCCTCTATAAATGCCTCTGCACCAATAGGTATACCAAAGAATGTACCGGTGACTGCATTGTATAAAGGACCAACTGCATTTAAGTATTGTTGTAGTGTAGCTGTAGTTATTTTTTTTGGATCTAAAGTCTGCCCCATTTTACTTGTGATCGCTAAGTCAGCCAGTTGTTGTCTAATTCTTTGACCCTCTGCGCTACCCGGATCTACGTTTTTTAATTCTTCTGTTAGTCTGGCTATTCTTTGATCATGAAACTGTCTGTCTGCTACTTTTAATAGTTCTCTCGCACTAGATGTAACGATGTCGTATGGATGATATCTAGACAAATCAAACACCTCAAACACACCGTTCTCTACATTACTGACTGGTATCAGTGAACTAAACTTCATGTAGTCTGGTGCAAAATATTCTTTGTAAACTTCTAACTGTGTAGGTGTTACATTTGTCATTGCGTGAGCTAGAGCTGATGCACCAGCTGTCACACCACCTAAAGTTATTGCTTGACCACTTAACGCTCTGTATCCCATCTCTCTCAACACGGCATTGTCAGATGATATGTGTTTTAGAGCTATGGCAGAGTTTGCAAAACTTGTTCTAAGTATCTCAGACGTAAACGATACAAAGTTACCAATAGGTAGTTTTCTTATGGCTTTAATAAACTCAGGCACCTTACTATATGTCGGGTAAGTTTCTCTAAGCAAGTATGCTGCAGCNTCTTCTATGCCNTCTTCAAGTGTCTTTGCNCCACCACCAAATATATTTCTGTTACTGATGTCNACACCATGAAAATCTTTCATGTATCGTTTTACTTCGTTAAAGTTTTTAAAAGCACTTTTTAATTGTGACATGTAAAACTCGTGACCATACCACTTCCACACGTTATCACCACCAGCATACACTCTAGTAGCTGTTTTAAATAATTTACTGTTGTCCACTCGGTCTGTTAGTTTACCTAAACTTTGTAGTTTACCAGCTTTGATGTCGTTTAGTATTGCACTNAGTTCTGATGCCACGATGTTTTCATCAAGAACACCNAGTTCTATTTTTCTAGANATTCTTTTAATTAAATCTGACTCGTNAACAACTCTACCTGCACCAAATATGTCATCCAACACTATCTTAAAAGCATCNGTGACTGACGCATTACCACCAATGTGACCAACACTTAANGGGAAGAAACCTGCACTACCAAAGTTACGAGTTTGTGTAGCAGGAGAGAAAACTGTTTTACCTGTTTGAACACCAGCTTTATATGCAATAAGTGATTGGTAAAAACTATTCTGTAGTAAACTGTCCAGCATACCACCAGTGCCCTCAAAAGTTTGTTTTAATTCTCTGGATGCAAACAATCCAACCGGCCCACCTTTGTCTACAGTCGCAAGATCTTGAAGACCGCCTAGTCCTGGTAGATTTCCTATCTGTCTAGGATCTGTAACACCGGCAGCTAGCGCCTCTGCTCTTGATGTAAATAGATAACCGTTTTCTAAACCATGTTTAGCTATCTCTCTAAAAGATCTAAGATTTGATGTTTGTGTTACTAAACTACCCGCCGTTGTCATCACAGAAGCACGAAGGTCTTTAGTCTCTCCTAAAAGTTCTCTAATAACAGCTGGCAGCTCTTCACCAGTTTGTATCACAGTGTCATCTCCTCTAAGTATTTCTCTATTTATTTGTTTTAATGTTTCTATTGGATCAACACCCTCTCTTCTACCAAGAGCTATTATGTTTTCTACATTAGTTTTTGCAAAAGCTCTGATAGCTTGCGCTTGTTCAGTGACAGGCACACCTCTTACAGCCGCTTCGATAAAGTCTTCGTTCTTATTTATTACGTTGACCATAAAGTCTGTAGCACTCTCAACAACATCGTCACCTGGTGTGAACCTAGGGTTTGTGAAAACAGAAAAAGATGCTCGCATGTACTTATCCAAGTTACTTTCTAAGAATGCTCTCAAACCACTACCCTCTGGTAGCTCACTTACAAAAGCTTTTTTTATTTGATCAAACTCAGTTTTTAATGATTTAGATAAATCTTGTAACTCTGGCTCTAGTTTACTTAATTTTAAATTACCACGTAAATATTCATAAACTTGTTCCAACATGTGGCGCTCACCGGCTGGTGACGTTGTATTATTATTGTAACGTCTTAAGAAACCATTTGCTAAATCATACGCCCTTCTTTCAATACCATCTAAATACTTTTCTATTTCTCTAGCTTTTGCTTTTATAAAACGTTCTGCGCCACCACTTAAATTAAAGGAGTATAATGCTTGGTTGCCGCTATCCCGGAACCACTTGAGAAAATTGTCAACTTTTCTAAGACCTCTTTCTAGAGGGTCATTAGATGCTATATCAAACATTCTCCATTGTTGAAAATCTGGTAGTTGTCCCAGATTACCCTTAAGTGATGGCACAAAGGCCTTGCCACCTGTTGCAGCTGTGGCAGCCAATCTCGCCAATACATCTTTACCCAAGAACTGTGCAAAAGCACATGCACCTCGTGCCAAGCCCGGTAAAAACAGTGGGTCTTTAGATGCTAAATATGTTGCAGGTTTTATGGCTAGGTAGTTTGCCGGATATACGACACCATACTTACCTAAAAACAACGCAGGTTTAAGTAAAATGTTTTTACCAATCGCGCCAAGAGCAGGTCCAACGAGAGGGAACACACCACCAATTAAAGAACCCTCAGCTCCATAACGTAGTCTGTTTCTAAAGTTTGCTGCTACTCTTTCTTTACCTGTTAAATTTTCTACATCTTCTAGTTGTCCAACTAATTTAGAAGATAAAAGTGGATCATCAAACATTGATGTTAGTGTGTTGTATGGACCACCTGCTACAAAATCAGCTGCACCAAAGGCAAGTGATGTGGTGCCTGCACGTTTTGCAATATTAGATATTTGCACACCATACTTGGGTAGTCCTTCAAGCCCATAAGACTTTCTAGTAAATAAATATTTATCTGCTTTACCTTTTGTTGCGGCACTTATTGATTTTTTAAATCTATTAATAATTTTAAATGCAATGCTACCTGGTATACCAAACTCAACAGCGAGTGCTCCAATATTACCTATAAAAGTTTCTGGTTCTGCAAGATCCATTTCTTCGTATTGTCTTTTTACTTCTTCTGTAAACTCTGTTGGCAACACGGCATCAGGTATTGACAAAGCAAGATCAGCAACATTGTACCCAAAATTAGCTAATCCCTTTTCTTGTGCTCTGTTTATCTCATCGATCAAAGATATGTAGGTTTGTTCTTTTGGTGTAGGGTCAACACCGGTCCCCGTCGCAAGAGTATGCATTGCGTATATACCTGGAAACAGTTTCTCCATCTCTACATCATTTTCAACACCTGGGCGTATAGCATTGTAAAATAATTCTGCTGTTTCTAATCCGTAAACTCTTGGGTCACCTAAAAAACTTCGTAGTATTGGGCTCTCTGTTACAAGTTTTGGTAGTTCACTAAATTTAAATTTAACAGGTTGTGGTGGATTGAGTCTTTTTTGTAACTCTTCTTGTATTTCTTGTGCCTCTAAGTTGTATCGCTCAAGAGGTTCTCTTATAAAGTCTACTCTTTCATCATTGTACATAGACTTAACTTGTTCTTGCACAGATTTAATTGACGCGTTNATCGTGCCAGGCACATCACCAAACTGGTCAAAAGATGTTATGTCTTGTGTGCCTTCTTGAAACTTGTCTTCTCTTCCATAAGTGGTTGCAGTTTTAGCTCCCACAGGTGAAAACTCACCAACAACGTCTTTAAAATCTATTTTATCAAGTTCCTGTCTAGACACATAACGCGATGAATCTATAATTTGTGGCACATTCATTTTTTCAAACACGTTATCAATAGACGTTAATTTATTTGTTTCTCTATTTATTGCAGGCAACATTTTAGCACCTATTCTGCCGTCAACCGTTTCAAAAGTTAAACCAAACTTTTCATAAAAATCACTAATTGCCTGTTTGTTTTTTATAACTTCAGGATCTGTGCTGCCTTTTGTGTTTTTAAAATAAGCTTCAACTGAAGTATTAAAACCTTGATTAATTCTGCCTGGTGATACCAATATGTTACTAGGAAACATTATGTTTCTCTTTTCTGATGCTACGGGACTTACATGAAATATATCAAACAAACCTTTTTTAGTTAACTCTTTGGCTTTCTCAAGAGTTATGGGGTCTTTCATAACTATTTTTCCATTTACTAGTTTGGCATTTAACAATTCCATAAATTTTGGGTTGTTTAAAATTTCTTCTGGGTTTGCTGCGTAATATTTATTGGCTATTGTAATCTGTCTGTTTTGACGTCTTACTATTTCTATTTCTTCATCACTTAAAAANTTTTCTGCAGCTTTAATTCTTGCTAGTCTTTTTTGACCTGATGCCGACGGGTCAGCCATTGGCTTAATCAAATTTAATTCTTTAATAAAAAACTGATTTATTCTTTCAACTTTAGTTACATTTGAAGGAGTTGCTTCTCCAAAAAACTTTTTTGCAAGTTTTGTATTTGTGCCAGAAGTTTGAGGATTATTAAATATATCTTTTAAATCGGCTATATAGTCTTCTCTCATTTTTTCATTAGGAAAATCAACCTGGGTTACTCTCTCTCCACCTATTCTACGAGGTGTTGGTTCGGTAATTACTTCCTCAGCTCTTCGAGCTGCAAAAGTTTCCATCATTCTTTCAGATTTAATTTTTTGTATTTGTTCGTCTGTTAGTTTTTCAAATTTGTTTGGGTAATATTTTTCAACAATTTTTTCTATGGTTCCTCGTTTTCCTCTGGCAACATTTAAATCTTTTGCGGCTTTTCTTTTAACTAAAGGCTGACCTGTTTTTAAAAGGTTATCTAAATAATCAAATATTTTTTTATTTGCTGGTTTTACAAGACTTCTTTTCACATCCATTGCTTTTATGTTTGGATTGTTTATTGCTTCTAATTGTTCCGCCAACGCTCTATCGTATGTGTTTAACGGTGTTAAATTAGTTGTTGCTGTTCCTGGTGCTTCAATTTTAGCACCACTGACTGTTGGTTTAATTAAATCTTGTACTTTCTCTACTATTTTAGGTGCTTTTGTAAATAATGTTGCGGCCTCAGCTTCACCCATGCCTCCAGCAGCAATAAAAGGTATGGCGGGTCCAGCTACAGGAGCTGCAAACCTTGCTACTTTTGCACCTAATTTTAATAAACCAGGGACACTTGGCACTAAAGATCCAAAATAAATAGCATCTCTCATGTTTTTAATATCTGGGTCATCCTCCTCCATATATCCTGTAAACTTATCTATAGGTCTGCCATATTTTTCAAAATCAATTAAATCAAGCATGTACTTCCCTAAGTTTTTTCTTCCTTCTTCCGTTGCCAAACTAGGTATTTTCATAGCTAAATCTATTGGGCCTTGTTCTCTAAAAGGTTTAGTTGCTGCTGCAGCTAATTGATAGGTATCATCAATCAACATTTGACCCGCTTGAAGAGCACCTATTCCTGCTTTCTTATCTGCCTCTGTTTGAAGAATTATTTCTTCGTCCGTTTTAGGAATTATATTTTCACGAAGAAATTTAGTAACCATATTACACCGCCTGTTGCGCTGGTAATTGTAAATCTGTGTTGTACTTTTGGTTAAATCTTGAAATGTCGTCTTGTGTTTGTATCTGCGCAAAGTCTATTAGTGCAGCTTCACTAGATGCTAATAATCTAACTACCTCGTTTGATACCTCTTGTGGTAATCTAGCACGTAGCTCTTCAAAACTAATTGGTGATGCTGTGCCCTCTGTTGTTCCTGTCATGCCTGGTGCCATACCTGTTATNTCTCCTCCAGTTCTAGTGCCGCCTTGTTGAAATCCAACACGACCACCTTCTGCAAAACCATACAGAGCTCTTACATCTACATCCTCTTTCATGCCACCATCAAACCATTCTTGAGTTGCTTGTGGAATAGTAAAGTTAGGATCATAGGTAGGTATAAATACATCATCAACATCAAGCCCCTTTAGTTGTTCTTGTATGTACGCTTCTTTAAATGCTTCGCCGTCCAATCCAGTATAAGGAGCTGGCTTTTCTGCGGCCGGCAAATCTTTATAAGATAAGTATGTAAGGTCGGTGTTAAGCGCACCTGGTTTTCTCATGGCCACTTCTAACTCTGTTTTGTAATCTTTTTTGCTTTTGTTTAATTGTTTTTTTCTTTCAATGGCTCTTTTAGCATCATCAGAGTCTGGTGGATTACCTTTAATAATATCATCTAAAAGCAATGAGTTTGTTAATACAAACTGCACGTCATTTACGTTTAACTTGTCACCCAAGTATTTAACCACAGCATTTGCCGCTGCTATTTCCTTATCGGTAATTAATTGTTCTGCTTGCATTTGAAGAGTAACATCTAATTCTTGTCCTGCTCTGCCCGCCTCAAGCGTTTGTTCTTTTTTCTGTCCTTCAAAAGATAATCTGCCCGCCGTCTTTGCTCTGTCCAATGCACCAATGTCTTCTGCAAACTGACCAACTGCTGGTGCTGTAGATCTTACAAAGTTTTTAAACCCTTTGCCTTGGTTAGGTGCGGATGCTATGTTTGCACCAAGTTTAACAAGTGCTAGGTACTCTGATAGTCCAAACCCTCTTTTTAATTCTGGTGGCACATCACCAAAAATATCTTGAACATCTTGTAAGGCTTGCTGTCGTTGAGACATTGTTGGCAACTGAGAAACAGATGTAGCCTCACCTGATCGTTTTGCTGCAGTAATTAAATCAGCTAGTGATTGAGTTTCGCTTGCGGTTGTCTGTGGAAATCTTATGTTTCGAGGCACCCCAAGATCTCCAACCGAAGGAAAACCACCAGGAACTGGCTGGTCACCACCTGTTCCTGATTGAAACTTTTCTCTCTCAAACCCAGACATGATACCACTGTTGGTATCACCACCCATTCTAAACATCGGTCTTTTTAATGTTTTACTCATTACGCAGGTCTACCTCCTAGAAACTGTCCTATGCCGCCAAGCAGTCCACCAGCCATGGTGCCCACACCAAGAATAGTGTTGAGTGTGCTAGGTGGTGGTTGTGTGGTTGTTGAGAACTGTTGTTGTGCTCCAAANCCACCAGTAAATGGTGCGATCTGTTGCCCAAAGAAACCTTGTCTTTGTTGTTGTTCGTACGCTGCTTCTCTGGCTGCTGCTGCCGCTGCATCAAGTTGCGCTTGTTGTATTGCTTGTTGTCCTGCTCCAAGTTGTTGTAATTGTGTAAACTGTTGTGTTTCTAATTGTGGCACTGCTTGTGCTACCCCTTGTTGATTTTGTAGTGCTGCCACTCTAGCGGCATCTGCTTGTGCAAAATTCTGTTGTCTTAGTTGTGCTTCTAAACTAGCAAGACCCAGTGCTGTCTCTGCGTCATATACACCTTCTTGTACACCTTGACGTGCGCCTCCAAAAGCCCCTGATGCCACAGCTCGATCAGCTATGTTTAATCTGTCTCTTGCTCTTTGTTGCTCAAACGATGCTTTGGTTGCATCAATCACTTGTTGTTGGAAAGGTGTCATGAANGGATCTCGAGCAGCTNNTANTCCTGCTGCTGTTGTCTGTCCTGTTGCAGGGTCAATGCCTGCTAGTCTTTGTGACTCGGCTACAAATGGTTCAAAACTAGCAACACCCGTGCCAGCGCCAACTCCACTAACTGTACCGCCCGGACCACCAAAAGCAACTGCTCCAAGCCCTGCTTGTTCTGCTGCTTGTCTTATGGCTGCTTGCTGTAGCGCTCCTTGCTCTGCAACACTTGGTGCAAAAGCTGATGTGTCAACCGCTGCACCTGGCGCTAATACCTTTTCTAAATCTGTTAAAAATACTTTTCCTGCAGACTCAATAAAAGGTGCTGGTAAAGCGATGTCTGTTCTAACCTCACCAAAGCTACCTGCTGATGATCCTGTGTTAAACTTAACACGACCGCCGTCTGCCATGTCGTCTCTTAACACACCTGCCCTTGTCATTTCTTCTCTTCTTTCAGCAGGTGATAATTCAATAAACCTTATATATTCTTCCTGCGTTAATCCCTCAGCATAACGCTCTTCAACATCTTTGTAGCTCATCCCACCCATGTCAAAACCAACACGACCACCTTTTGCAAAATCATCTATTTCAACTGGTTCTGTGAGCTCACCTTTTTTATCTAGATAATCTAGCACGCTATCCGTAGTTGGAAATCTTTTAATATCCATTATTTCAGGATATTTATCTGACATCCTTTCTAGAAAATCATTTAATTCACTCATTAAACTATGGCCTCCATATTTTCTTGTAATTCATACAATGCGCGAGCCCCGGCCCTTGGGTCCGGATTACCTGTTATCATCTTACCTATACCAGAAACTGCGCGATCATTCAACACGAACTCGTTTTTGCCTACCATGGCTGGCACATCGTCGGCTCTTGGTTTAGTGCCAAGAGGTATGAAGCCTCCGCCACGTAAATCCATCTGCATGCCCGGTGGCACATCCGGTGATATTGGGTCACCCTCTGGTGTCATACGTCCACCCTCGTTTGCAAAAGCTCTGCCCTCTGTGTTGTTTCTAGCTGGGAAGTTTTTGTCAATCATGTTTACATAGGACTCAAAATCTTGTTTAGGTGCAGGCATAAATTTCTCTAACATCTTGTTCATCTCTTTTGCTCTCTCTATACCTTGGTCTCTCATGGCATCCATTGTGTCCATGTATCTATTTTTCATATCAAATATTTCTTGTTCACCTGTAGGATCTTTGTCAAAAGGGTTAAGCATNTTTAAATTACGCATTACAGGTCCNGGTAAATCTTGTTGCATGTTAAATGCTTTTTCATTCATCATTCTTTTTATTCTATCAAGCATCTTTCTTCGTATTCTCTCCTCCTCTATATATCTGCCAATACCCATACCCATTGTCATAGGTCCTTCTTGTGAACCATCTTGAAAACCAATACGACCACCTTTTGCAACAAACTGTCTTACCTTATTAAAGTAGTCTTGCACATCTGCTAGTGATACGGTTAGTCCTTCTTCTTCTATTTCTCTTTGTGTTTCTTCTGGTTCAAATCCTGCTCTTTCAAAAGATCCCAACATAGAAGCCACTCTCTGTTTTTGCAATTCATCATAGTTTGCTTTTTGTGCTGCCTCAGATGCAGCTATTGCATCTTGTTCTGTTTTTGCAGCTTTTTTAATGTCCTCTGCTAGTTGTGGAGCTTGTATTGTTGATAAACCTGTTGAGTATTTAAGAGCTTGTTTTCCAATATCAGGTAAACTCATGTCTAAATTAGGTGATGTTAAAAAAGGCTCTACCATTTGACCAGCTTGAATACCTAAGTTTGCTAATTTGTCACCCATGGACAGTGATGTTTGAGTGGCCACTGTGCCTGGAGCACCACGAGGACCACTTAAAACAAGTTCACCAGACTTCGCCATTGGCAAAGCAGCTGCAGCTTTTAAAGCTCCTCCTGTTCCTGCCGTCAAAGATTGTGCTAAACTTATACCAGTGTCTTCAGCATCTGGATCTATCATTGCCTTTTGTAGCATTGCATCGATTATAGCTGTCCTTAAAAAAGCTCCTGCTGGTCCACCAAAGGCCCCTGTGGCTAAAGCTATACCACTTGATAAAAAAGGTTTTATTTCTTTAGGTATGGCTTTTGATATAAATTTTCTTGCAGGGTCAGTGACTGGGCGTACAGCGTCCTCGAGGCTTTCGGTGACATCGCTTATCGGCTCTCGTATTTCTCTTGGTATTACTTTTCTTAAAAAACGTCTTAGACCCATTATATTTTTCCTATTGATTTATCGTGAAGATGCAAGTGGCCTAGGCTTGAAATGAGGCTTTTATTGAATTTACTGCCTTTTACCATAAAATGCAACTACGATTCTGCGCCCACGGCAGGCATTTTAGCGACTTTTATATAGACGCTTCTTGATATATCTTCTCTCTTTGTATCAGTATTTGGATCATCCACGTCAGCATCACCCTCAGCATCAGAGTTATACTCTTTGCCAGTCTTTAAATTTTTTAATACCACGGTAGTGTCAACTTTTATTTGAGCGATTTTCTTATCGCCTTCGTATAAGTATGCTACCGATCCTGGTTCTTCAAATGCCATATTTCCTCCTAGTCTCTTGTTATTTCTAGATACGACAGAACGACATGTAAGTCGTTAGCATTCTCTGCCTGCACCTTTACAACCTCACTTTCGTCACAAACCAAAGGTTGTGTCAATAGTTCAGTCGTTGTTTTTGCAGCTATGTCCTTTTGTTTGAACAAGCTAAATATCGTGCCTCCTGAGTTTACCAGAGTCACGGTGATCTCACACGCATTACTAGCATCATCATTNGATACTAGAAAAGATTTCACTATNGACACAGTTTCAGCAGGCACCGTGTATAGTGTTGTTAGGTTTGTTGTAGTTAAATCTACTTTTGAATTTTTATATCTATTTGCCATCTATCCTAAAAACCACGCTTGTTGTTGTTGATCATCTCTTACGCTTTGTTGATACGTACTATTTAATTGATCTATCACATTAGACAATGTTCTGTTGATCTGTCTTTGTGTGCTTGGATCATACTCGTCTTTTGGTTCTGGTATTCTAACTACAATCTTTGACATTATCGGCCTCCGTCTGGTTTTACATCTAAAGACAACGTGCCATATCTCCAAGACTCATTTGCAGATGTGTTTTCTATCTTAACATTTACATATCTGCCTCTAGCTCTTGTGTCTTTTTTAGTTGTGCTTGATGTAATTGTAAAAGGACTATTTGTTGATGATGCTTCTGTTTGTGACGGAAATCTTTTTATAGCTAGTGTAACATCAGCATTACCATTTAAATCTTTGAAGTCAGGTATAAACCTACTTACAGATACAAACTTATCACCCTCACCACCTTGTAATGCAATATCATAATCATAAGACTGTATGAAAGATGTGATTGTTGTAACTGTGCCATCTTCGTTTGTTTGGTCGGTACCAACCTCATGTTGAAAATATTTAGTTTGTCCTAAACCGCTTTCACCAAGTATTGTTGGAAAGCTGCCTGTGCCAGTTGTATCAAACTTTGTTGCGTATGGTTTTTCATAAACTTTACCATCTATCCAAGATGTTCTAGGNTCTGTAGATAAAGACCAAACACCACCNGGTATTTGTGCTGACTCTGCNTAGTTATAAGAAACTGCTTTGTTATTAAAATCATTGTTTGCCGGATACCACCAAATTATTTCTGTAAATAAACTGTTAAGACCCGCTGCAACTTGTTGTCCTTTTGTCGTGTCAAAATTATCGAACACTTCATCCTCTACAGCACAAGGCAATGTTTTAACNGTTCCATCGTAATACAAGAAACCTTTTGAACTCATCCAGTATGCAATGCCATCCACTTCAACAGCTGCGTTCTTACCAACTAAGCCACAGTTTGTACCAACTTGTTCAACACCAAACACAAAAGGTTGTCCAACATTTCTAACTGTGTACAGCGCGTTGTCAGTCCACACTAATATATTTTCTTTTGCTTGTATGGCTCCTATGATTTTTGTGCCGTCTTGTAGTCTTAATGTACCAGCTGTGTTTGTAGATGTTGGTGTAAAACTATTTATGTTTTCTGCCTCTGAAAATCTTATAAACATATCATCTTGTGTAGACGTCGTGCCTATTGTGGTTTCTGTGCCTAGGTGTATCAAGTGTCTAGTTGTTGGTGATATGATAGTAAGTCTTGATGCGGTAGGGTTATTGCTTGTTGCAAACCCACTTGTGGACTTTGACGCTCTTGTTGACGTTGGACTAGTTGCCCCNGCATTCCATGTAAATGTTTCACCATTTGCAATAGTGGCTACCAACACCTCACCAAAATTATTAAGCGACCAAAGACCAGGTTCTAGTGTTGCTTGGTCGGCTGGTATTGCAATACCCCAACCACTAAAATCTGTTGCGTTTGTAACTGTGGCACCATTAGAGTGCGATGCAGCTGTTGTACCATTTGTGCCTCTAGTTAGACCTGTTAGGTCGTTACTAGACTTACCAGAATATGTTATCAACTCACTACCTATTTGTATTGTGCCTGAGCTTGGAAAAGCAGCTGCACTTGTGAGAGTTAGAGTTGTATCACTATCACTAAATGTGCCACCTTCATTTATTGTAGATGTTGTGGCTCCAACCACATTACCACCCCATGGACCCACACCCCATCCATAACCGTATGTTTGTTTTTGTGGTCCAACTTTTGTGTAAAATTCTACAGTCATAGAACCACCAGTTGATATACTCGCACTTGCAGCAGCGCTTGATGTAATCGTAAATGTCGTAGGACTAGGCACGGTGTTGACCATGAATGCTTTGTCCTCAAAGTTTGATGCACTAAGACCCGTTCCACTAGGTAAGGTCACTGAGTCAAGTAAAATTATATCACCTACCTCCAAAGCGTGTGCTGATCCTGTTGTTACTGTAACCGCGGTAGAAGTATTTGTTGTTGCAAGTGTACAACTTGTTTGTTGTCTTGCCGCATCAAACGGTGTTATGTCAAACAGTTGGCCTTCAAAGTATAACAATAAAAATTTATCGGAGCCCAAAGCAATATATCTATTACCTTTAATATCTAAGAAAGAGTGTTGCGATCTAACAACACCGACTATGCTGTCGTTTACGAGTGATGACCATCCACCTACTTTTTCTGGTAGACCGTATCTAAATCTAATGTTGTTACCATCTATCCAACGGTTTTCTGCACCCTTTGTTGTATTTTGTTTATCGATACCTGGTTGTATGACGAAGTTAATAAGAGTCATGTAAACCTCTTACGTTCCAGCAAAGTGCTTCTTGACCCAACCTTTTGTTGAATTTGCATATACAAGTGTAAAACTTTGTCCGTTTGTGTTGACTGTTAAATCACTAGCCACACCCTGTATAGGTTGACTGTTTCTACCAATAGTTAAATTGTTAGAATTAAAACTAAGTTTACCATCTAAGAAATGCACCTCGTTACCAACAGCTGGACTCGCAGGTAGTGTGACCGTCACTGCAGCTGCACTTGTATCTACAATCACTTGATCACCNTTTACAGCTGTGTANGCACTNGTTGTNGTGANATAACCTTTTTGTGTAATACCTGTAATCACGTTTGTNCCATCTACNATTACAAGCATNGTAGATCCAACAGGCATTGTTACACCTGTGCCTGAACTTGTTTTGATTGTTATTGTATAGTGACTCGAGCTCCTAG
>FUFK010117018.1_pt1 | contig 14384 bp, 8 predicted proteins | sample 1021851 | NCBI WGS metagenome assembly FUFK01 (sample SAMEA51879418, study PRJEB19060) | metagenome | reverse complement strand
ATTATTTTTTTAGTAACTTTCACAGCCTATTTATCTTCAGGTCTTAAATTGGCTTTATTTACCTTGTCTGCTTCCTTTTATATGGTTTTGATAGGATATTGGGATGAAAGTATGAATACCCTTGCATTAGTAATTATATCTGTCCCAATGGCAATATTTATAGGGTTTGGATTAGGAGTCTGGGGATTTTTTTCAAAAAGAGCAGAAAAAGTAATAATGCCAATATTAGATATATTTCAGACTGTACCTACTTTTGCTTATTTATTACCAATTTTACTGCTATTTGGATTTGGAACAGTAGTGGGTTTGATTGCAAGTATCTTATATTCTTTTCCACCTATGGTGAGAAATACGATACTAGGACTTAAAAGGGTCCCAGACCACATAATTGAATCTGCTATAATGTCAGGTGCAAACACCAAACAATTATTTTGGCAAGCAATGCTTCCTTCATGTAAAAAACAGATTCTTTTAGGAATAAATCAATCTACTATGGCTGCCTTAAGTATGGTTATTATTGCTGCAATTATTGGTGGGACAGCTGATATAGGTTGGGAAGTTTTATATTATATAAGAAAAGCTGAGGTAGGGCAGAGTTTAGTTGTAGGATTAGTAATTGCTTTGATGGCGATAATAATAGATAGAATTACTTCAGGCTTTGCATTTAATTCAGATAAAGCGATAAAAGATTCACAATATTTAAAGAACATACGACTAAATTATTTAGGTTTCGCTATCCTTGTAAGCATATTATTATTTATAATTGCAAGTTTTTTTCAAGTATTGGCCGATTGGCCCTATAATTTCAGTATATGGGTATCAAGCCATATTAATGATTTTTTTGAAACTTTTGTTAAAACTTTTAAAACTCAAATTAAACTAGTAAAAACATACACTTTATTTTTTATTATGTTGCCGACAAAAATTGGTTTTCAACAAGCAGTAAGTCCTTTTACTTGGGGTTTTCAGTTAGAAATGGTTCATAAGATATTTTATTTTATTTCTTTTATTGTAGTTGCTCTTTGGTTTTTAAAAAATAAAAAGAATGAAATATTTATTTTCTTATTATTGTTAATGATTTTTCTTTATTTTGGTTTAACTAATATGCCATGGCTTTCATTACTTTTGATTTATAGTTTTTTTGCATTACGTGTAGGTGGTTATAAGCTAGCTTTGGGTACTTTTTTTGGCCTTGGGTTTATTGTTGTTGTTGGAATGTGGCCAGAAGCTATGATTTCAGTTTATCTTTGTGGAATAGCTGTGGTATTTTGTTTTATTGTAGGAACATCAATCGGTATATGGGCAGCACATAATTCAGTCGTATCTGCGATAGTTAGGCCGATAAATGATACTTTACAGACTATTCCATTATTTGTAATTTTAATTCCTTTTGTAATGCTTTTTAAAATTGGTGACTTTACTGGACTTTTAGCAATTATCATATACGCCATAGTCCCTTCAATTCGATATGCTGAAAATGGAATTAGAAATTTACCCAGTGAAGTTATTGATGCTTCAAAAATGATGGGATCAACAAAAATGCAATTGCTTTTTCTTGTTAAAATACCTCTTGCATTGCCTGTGATAATGTTAGGTTTGAATCAAACAATTATGTATGGAATTGCTATGTTGGTTATTGCTGCGTTGATTGGTACAAATGGTCTAGAGCAGATTGTATTTATTGGATTAACAGATGGTAATATGGGTAAAGGCTTCATAGCTGGAATATCTATGGCGATTATTGCAATGATTGTTGATCGAATTACCAAGACTATTAGTGAAAAAAGAAGTGAAGCACTGGGTTTATCAATTAAATAGAATTCAAAATTTAAAAATTAAATTTGAAAATTAAGTTTATGGAAAAAAAAATAGATTCATTACCATTAACAAGTACTCATTGGGGGACATATAGAGCGAAGGTAACTAATGGAAGGGTTCAAGAACTTTATGGTTTTGAATATGATAATGATCCCTCTCCAATAGGTTCTGGGATAATTGATGTTCAGGACGGACCTACAAGAATTTCTAAACCATCTATAAGGAAAAGTTGGTTAGAAAATGGGCCTAATAGTCATAATCATTTAAGAGGTGTAGATCCATTTGTTGAAGTAACTTGGTCTGAAGCTGAAAAAATAGTTGCTAATGAGTTAAAAAGGGTATCGAATATTTTTGGAAATTCAGCAATTTTTGCTGGTTCCTATGGGTGGTCTAGTGCTGGAAGATTTCATCATACACAAAGTCAGTTACACCGATTTTTGAATTGTATTGGAGGGTATACTAAATCAAAATTTACATATAGTTTTGCTGCTGCAGAAACAGTTGTCCCACACATTTTAGGGAGTTACAGAGCTTTCTTAGATACTTGTACGAGCTGGGAATCTATTAGAGAAAATACGGAACTATTTGTTTGCTTTGGTGGCATACCTCTTAAAAATGGACAGATAAGCCAGGGGGGGACTGGTAATCATTTTCAGAAAAAAAAATTGCTTGAGGCCTTTAAATCAAGAACTAATTTTATAAATATTTCTCCTTTAAAGTCTGATTTAATAGATGAAGTGGATGGTGAGTGGATTGCACCTAGGCCTAATACAGATACTGCTTTAATGTTAGGGTTGGCGCATACTTTATATGAATTTGATCTAGTGGACTTTGATTTTATTTCAAAATATACAGTAGGGTTTGAAGATTTTTTATCTTACTTATTAGGTGAAAAAGATGGAATACCTAAAAGTGCTAAGTGGGCCTCAGATATATGTGAAATTGAAACTGAGATAATAAAGAATCTGGCTAAAGAAATGTCATCTAAAAGGACGATGATATCTGTTAGTTGGTCCCTTACACGTCAAGATCATGGGGAGCAACCTTTTTGGATGGCCATAGCATTGAGTTGTATGTTGGGACAGATTGGTTTACCAGGTGGTGGGTTTGGTTTTGGTTATAGCGCTACCAATTTTATTGGTGGTAACTTTGTAATACCTCCTGCCGCTGCATTCCCACAAGGGATAAATCAGGTAAAAGACTTTATACCAGTTGCGAGAATAAGTGATTTATTGCTTCATCCTGGAAAAAATTTTAAATTTGATGGAAAGAATTATTCATATCCTGACACAAAAATAGTGTATTGGGCAGGTGGAAATCCTTTTCATCATCATCAAGACTTAAGTTTATTAATGAAAGCCTGGCAAAAACCAGAAACTGTTATTTGTAATGAATGGTGTTGGAATTCTTTGGCTAAAAGATCAGACATAGTTCTACCATGTACTACCCCTTTAGAAAGAGAGGATTTAGCAATTACTCCCAGAGATCCATATATCATAAAAATGTCAAAATTAACTGAGCCTTATGGGGATAGTAGAGATGATTTTGATATCTTTTCTGGGATAGCAAAAGTAATGGGAAAACTAGACCATTTTACAGATGGTAAAAGTAAGGAAGATTGGCAGAAGTGGATTTATAATGAGACAAAGAAAAAATCTTTAGAGCAAAATATACATATGCCTTCTTATGATGACTTTATTCAAAAAGGGTGGTTCAAATTTCCAGATCATAGTGAAGACGTTATTATGTTAGAGGATTTTAGAGCTGATCCAATTAAATCTAAATTAAATACACCTAGTGGAAAAATTGAAATATTTTCAGAAACAATCAATAGTTTTGGGTATGATGACTGCCCTGGTCATCCTGTTTGGTTGGAACCCTGTGAATGGTTAGGACAAAAGGATAAAAAATACCAATTACATCTTATTTCCAATCAGCCTAAAGACAAACTTCACTCGCAACTAGATCATGGAAAATTTAGTCGATCTAACAAAGTCAATGGCAGGGAACCCGTTTTTATTAACAAAAATGACGCTATTAAACGAAATTTAAAAGACAAAGATTTGGTTCAAGTTTATAATGATAGAGGTTCCTGTTATGCCTCTGTTGTTATTGATAATAATTTACGATCAGGTGTAATACTCATTAGTACAGGAGCATGGTATGACCCTATTGATCCTTCAATTAACAACAGTCCATGTAAGAATGGAAATCCAAATACCTTAACACCTGATAAAGGCACTTCATCTTTGGCTCAGGGACCTATTGCACATACATGTATGGTTGAAATTCGATTGGCTGAAGGTGAAATACCCTCTGTAACAGCTTATGACCCACCTAGATTTATTTAACCACTTAAGAAATATCATTAGAAAAGGAAATTTATGATAAACCTCCAAGAAGAAAAAGATTTATTAAATACAGTTGAAATAAGTGCAAGAAGATTCGAAGAATCTCCATTTATTGAGAGACATGATACTTCAAAAATGATTAGAGGTGTTTATGCCAATCGTTTTCAAGCAGTTTATATAGGAGAAGATCCCATTCAAAAGTATTGGACCTTAAGGCAAAAAGCATTAATTTTTGATGTTCCAGAAAAGCCTATTGAAATAAAGGGACCTGACGCTGTCAAGTTCCTTGATAAGGTTCTAACAAGAAAAATATCAAATATGAAAATTGGAAGAGGTTACTATGCCATTGCATGCACTCCAAAAGGAGGTATTTTTATGGATGGTGTTGTTTTCAGATTTAGTGAAAATCATTTTTGGTATGTACAAGCAGATGGTCCCTTTGAGATGTGGTTATTAGCACACAGCGAAGGTTTTGATGTTGAAATAAATGACCCTAAATCTAGAGTAATTCAAATACAAGGACCAGCTTCACTTAAAATTATGGAGGATGCAACCAACGGTCAGATAACAGAAGCAATGAAATATTATAGTTCTGGTTTTTTTAATTTTAATGGGCAAGAGCTCTATGTTTCTAGATCAGGTTTTACTGGTGAGCTGGGTTACGAAATTTATTGTGATGGTTATAAAACGGATCATTTGGCTCTTTGGGATCATTTGATGTCTGTAGGCAAAAATCATGGTATGGAGTTTTCTTCTACCAGAGCTTTAACTATTAGAAGAATAGAAGGTGGAATTCTTGGTAACACAACTGATATGGATATTAATATGTCCCCTTTTGAAGCCGGATTATCTTTTGTTGTTGATTTAGACAAGGAAGATTTTGTTGGAAGGAAAGCCTTATTAAATAAGAACAAAAACGTTCTTTTACATGGTCTTACTTGTAAAACAGCTACGCCATCTTCAGGAAGTAAAATTTTGGATGGCAATGAGGAAGTAGGTTATATAACTGCTGGTGTTCCTTCACCAACTTTAGGTCTTGGAATTGGCTATGCAAGATTTTTAAAAAGTAAAGAGTGGCCTGGTAAACAACTTAAACTTTCTTTACCTAATGGAGAATTTCATTCTGCAGAAATTGTAGATTTACCATTTTTTGATAAAGAGAAAAAAATAATCAAGGGAATTGATAAATCAATTCCAAAAATTTCTAATGATTTTCAATATGATGCTTACTAGTTTATACAACAAACAATAACATTTTTATTTTCTTTTAAAGGAAAGAGTTAATGATAGGATATGTAATGGTTGGTACTAATGACATAAAGCAATCACTTAAATTATATGATAAAATTTTGCCTTTTGCCGGGATGAAAAAAATTGAATCTACTTCTGATTATGTAGGTTATGCAAGTATTTTCAGTGATGATGAAAAAATTACTTTTTATATTACAAAACCTTTTAATGGGAAAAATGCTACTTTTGGTAATGGTTCAATGATAGCTTTTTTGTGTCAGGATAAACAGTCTGTAGATAATTTCCATAGGATAGGATTGGAAAATGGAGCTAAAGATGAAGGCGCTCCAGGTTTCAGGCCTGGATATGAGGACTATTTTTCATATTTAAGGGATTTTGATGGGAATAAGATTTGTGCTTATTATGAACTGTCAAAATGATTTTTTCTTAAATGGAATTAAAATTTAAAATTGATCAAAAAAAAGTTTTTAAAGTCTTTAGTGGTAATTCTGGACTTTCACCATTTCACCCTTTTTATTGTAATAAAAAAACTATTCTTAGAAATTGTGGTGGAAGACTTTATGCTCATTATAATGGTGAAGATATAAATCAAACTTACTGGGCATTAAGAAAATCCGCCATTATTTGTGATACACCTGAACGTCCATTAGAAATTACAGGTCCAGAAGTAATTCCTTTTCTGGATAAAATATTCCCAAGACAAATATCCAAACTTAAAATTGGTAGGGGTATGTATGTAACCGCTTTAACCCATGATGGAAATACTTTTATGGATGGTATTTTATTTAGGTTATCAGAAGAGTGTTTTTGGTTTGTACAGCCTGATGGTGATATGCATACATGGCTTTTAGCTCATAAACAAAATTATCAAATTAAAATCAATGAGCCTAATTCAAGAGTTCTACAAATTCAGGGACCCAATTCCTATAAGATATTGAATCAGTTAACAGAGGGTGAAATAGATTCAAAATTTAGTTATTTTAGTGCGGGATTTTTTAAGATTAATTCACAACTCGTTTATATTTCTAGAACTGGTTGGACTGGTGAATTGGGTTATGAGATTTATACTTTTTGTAAAAAAACAAATTGTGAAAAATTATGGAGTGACATTTTAGAAGTTGGTAAAAAATATGGTTTAAAGATTTCAAGTATGCAAGCTATGAATATAAGGAGAATTGAAGCGGGTATCTTAGATTGTGGCAGTGATTTTAGTATATATGACAATCCATATGAGGTTGGACTAGGTAATTTTATTGATCTAAAGAAAAAATTTTTTATTGGAAAAGATAAATTAGTAAATTTACCAAAGCATAAACTACTATTTGGATTTATATCTAATGCTATTATTCCAAAAGGTGGATTTATCATGCATGACGCTAAAAAAAGATCTGTGGGTATTGTTACAACAGGTGCATATTCTCCACAATTCAAATCTGGTATAGGTTATGTAAAATTTTCAAAAAAAATAGAATGGGAAGGTAAGAAATTTTTTGTAAAAAACGAAGAGAACAATTTTTATGAATGTGAAATTAAAGACCTACCCTTTTTTGATATAAGCAAAAATTTACCTAAAGAAATTTTAATTTAATATAATTTAAAATAAATTAATTGAATTATTACATATACTTTATATATTATTTAAGAAATAAAGTATATATAAAGTACATAAATGCCATGAATTTTTATTCTAAAATATCAATCAATTTTGATTGTGAAGTAGTAGAAGGTGGTTACTTACTTCAGACCTCCTTGATTAGTCCAGCAAAATCCCCTTCATATTTCAACAATAACTATAGTATGATTCAAAAAATCAAAAAACAAAAACCTCGCAGTAAACCTTTTACTGTAGAAGCTTTAGATGATTTTATACATTTATCAAAATTCTTGAGGAGAGACGAATTTAACGAATTACTTATTAGTTTTTATAATAAATGGGGCCCTTTTATAAAGTTGGGTGAGAATTATAAAACTACAAAAAAACTCTTTCAATTATTAGAAGATTCAGAATTCGCTAAGCAAAATATGGAGTATCCTCCCTATGATTTTGGTTCTGATTTATTCAGTAAAAAATATCAGGAAATAGAATGGCACTATGATGATACTGGAGAGTTACATCCTGCTTTTAAACCAAAAACTCTCTTTAATGCAATTTATTTAGCTTGGGGTCTTAATCAAAAATCAAAAAAAATAAAAAAAATATGTAAGTACTTTAAGTTTTTTGGAATGAGAAAAAATTGTATACAGTATTTTGAAATCACCAGAGACAATAAAGAATTTTGCTCTAGAGATTGTAGTAATGCTTTTAGGCAAAAACCAAATTGGCAAGAAAAAATCCAGCAAGATTTAGCAATAAGAGTAAAGCAAACAAAAATAAAATTGAATAGACTAAATATTAATAACTGAATACTTTACCTAATTTAAAAAAGTTCAAAGTTAATTAATCGACTATGACACCAGGATTCATTATGAATTTAGGATCTAGATATTCTTTAGCATTATAAAGTATTTTTCCAAAATCATCTGGTCTTTGCTTCTTATACCAATGTGAATGGTCTCTCCCTATAGCATGGTGATGTGTAATGGTTCCACCATATTTATGTACAGCATCTGAAGCAGATCTTTTTATTTGCACCCAATCTTCCAGCATAGTTTCTTCAGTACTGTTAGCATGAAATGCGAAATAAGGAGCTGGGCCATTTGGATAAGAGTGACTAAACCTGCATGAGACCGCACCAGATTTTCCAGTAATTTCTTTTATAGCTAACTCAGTAGAAATTTTTACATTATGGTAAAAATTATCAAATTTTTCCCATGTAATTGAGGTCTCAAAAGTATCAGATATAATATTTCTTGGTGTTAATTGTTCCCTGTTATAAGGCATTTTTATAAAGGCTTCTCTCCAAGCTCCTACTGTTCCCTGTTGATTTGAAAGGGGATTATTTCTCCAATCAACATCAATGATTCCACCATGATCTAAGCAACACTCTTCTGCTCTAGAAATCCATGGATCTATATTGTGATCAGCGTTTTCAAATGAAACAATCATTAGAGTATTTGATCCTTTACTAGCACTATTAATTTTTAGTTCTACATCATCGACTATTCTTACATTAGCTGGATAAAGACCTGCTTGAGAAATTGATTTAACAGCTTGAGCTGCAGATAAAAAATCAGGATAAAGATATCCAGCAGTCGCTTTGAATTTTGGTTTTTTTTGAAGTTTTACCCAAGCATCAGTTATTATACCCATTGATCCTTCTGATCCTATCATAAAACGGTCAGGACTTGGTCCAGCTCCTGATCCAGGTACACGTAAAGAATTCATCTTTCCATTAGGAGAAACCATTGAAATATTTTCTACTAAATCATCAATATGAGTGTATAGAGTTGCAAAATGCCCTCCTGAACGAGTTGCTATCCATCCTCCTAGAGTAGAATGCTCAAAACTTTGGGGAAAATGTCTAAGGGTTAGCCCATATTGTTTAAGACCCGACTCCAAGTCTGGCCCTCTTATACCAGCTTGAATTCTAGCTGAAAGACTTATTTCATCAACCTCAAGTATTTTATTAAATTTTGATAAATTGACACTTATAGTTCCGTTAAATTTATTGTTAACATCGCAAGTAACTCCNCCAACTACGGATGANCCTGCTCCATAAGGAATNAGGGCNACNTTNNATTTATCACAATATTCAAATAATTTGACTAAATCCNTTTCNTNTTGTGGATAGGAAATTACATCTGGNGCATGCTTGAAATCACTTTGAAAAGTTCTGATTGAATCAGGTTGTGATTGACCAAAGGCATGAAGGATTCTTTCGTATTTATTTATTGTACAAATATTAGCTAAATCTTTAGGAATAGTGATTTTAGGAATAGAAAGATTAATGCTGTCTATCGTTGGTATAGCTCTTTTTTCAGAGCCATTAATGCTAAAATTCCCTAATGAATTAAGTAGATTTTCAATTTCAGTTTGGTTAAGCTGATTTTCTTCAAATCCCCAACCCCAATATTTAAGTTTTTTTTTAATTACAATTATCCTTTTCGAAGATCACTACAATTTCAAAATTTTCTTTATTAACACCATCATCAAAATCGGCAAATGAAATTTTGCTACTCAAAAAGATGATTGATGTCACCTTAATTATAAATTCTATAAAGTTTTATAACGAATCATGACCTTATTTCTGTTTAAAACTTTTGATATTAAATCTTATCATCATAATTTCATTGGAAAAGCTTAGAATTTTTTACTTTTCATTAAATATAATTTAAGTTATGAATTTTTAGATTAGCGGGCGTAGCTCAGGGGTAGAGCGTTACCTTGCCAAGGTAAATGTCGTGAGTTCGAATCTCATCGCCCGCTCCATCTATTTAACATCTGTAGTACTTTAATATTACTTTCTGGCTTACCTAAGGTAAGTAATTGATTTTGTATTTTATAATCTCTAAAATTTTATTTAAAATTTGAAGGGAGAACCACAATGAATAAGACTGCAATTTCTTTACTATCTTTAATTTCAATTTTTTTTTCAATTATATGTAGTTCATTATTTGCAGATAAATCTGACGATACATTAGTAATTGCATTTAAAAGAGAAATTACTAATCTTGATTACCACTACGGTACAAAAACAGAGTATCTTATACTAGCAGATATGATTGACGATTCTCTATTTTATGTAGAGAACGATAATTTATCATATGTTCCAAGTTTAGCTTCTGACTATAAAGTTGTTAATGATGTAACATTAGATGTTAACTTGAAAAAGGGAGTTAAATTTCATGATGGAGCAGAAATGACTGCTGATGATGTAGTTTATACATACAATTTCATTATTAAAAATGATAAAAATAGAAGACATACTAAACTTGCAAGTTGGTTAAAAAATATAGAAAAAACAGGACCCTATTCAGTAAGATTTAATTTAAAAGAGCCATATGCCAATTTATACAACGATTTATACAGGATAAAGATTCGGAAAAATGGAATTATGGGGACTGAAGGAAATTGGGATGACAATGCTCAAGCTAATAGTTTAATTGGAGTTGGGCCATATAAAGTAGTATCATTCGATCCAGGAGTAGAAGTAGTTTTAGAAAGAAATGAGGAATACTTTGACGGACCCAAAGGAAAACCTGCAATAAAAAATATGATTGTTCGTTCCATTCCAGATATGGGTACTCAACAAGCTGAACTTATGAGTGGTGGCATTCACTGGATGTATAATGTAAAAAAAGATGTTGGTGAATCAATGGCCAAAAATGATAGAATAAATTATCAACTTGGTCCAAGCTTAAGAATTGGATTTTTAGTGTTGGACGCAGCTGGTTTCACTGGCGACGGTCATCCAATTACAGATGTAAGAGTTCGAAGAGCTCTAAACCATGCAATTAACAGGGAAAGTATTGCAAAAAATTTAATTGGTGGTCCTGCAAATGTTGTACATACAGCATGTAATCCAGTAGTGTTTGGATGTTTTCAAGATGTAACTAAATACGAATATAATCCTGAAAAAGCTATTGCTCTTTTAACTGAAGCAGGTTACCCGTCTGGATTTGAATTAGAACTTTGGTCATATAGAGACAAAGAAGCAGCCCAAGCAATAGTAAGTGACTTAGGTAAAGTGGGTATAAAAGTTAACTTGAAGCATGGCAAACTAGCTGGATTAAATAAAGCGCGAAAAGAGAGAAAAATACGAGCTTATTTTGGAACTTGGGGTTCTTCAGCCTCGCCAGATACTGCAACTATATCAAATATTCATTGGCGAGATCCATCTAAAGGCGATAGGAATCTGTCTGGTGATCCAAAAGTAAATGAATTGATGATTGGAGCAGAGAGAACTTTGAATATAGATGAAAGGAAGAAACTTTATGCTGAAGGTTTAAAACTTATAGCTGATCAAGCTTACTGGGTTCCTTTATGGAGTTATTCAGAAGGAGTTTTAAGTAGTCAAGATATTGTTTTTAATCAGGACGCAGACGGATATCCTAGAGTTTGGGGCATAAGTTGGAGATAAAATAATTTAATTTATTTTACTTTCAAGACTAGGTATCTTTTATTAGATTTGGTTTAGATGTTAAAGTTTATTTCAGGGCGGTTTGTGGTTGTTATTGCTGTCGCCCTGACTCTATCCTTCATCACTTTTTTTTTATTAAATGTTGCTATTGATCCAGCTCAAGCTGTTGCAGGTGAAGAAGCTGAGGCTTTGGAAATTGAACAAGTTAGACAGCAATATGGTTTTGATAGACCAATTTTAATAAGGTACTTTGAATGGTTTAAAGCTGTATTAACTGGTGATTTAGGTATTAGTTATTATTGGAATAAGCCAGTAGGTTCCTTACTTTTGGAGCGTGCTCCAGAAACAATAACACTAGCTTTGATGTCTGTTTTGGTTACAATTTTTATTGCCATACCACTAGGTATATGTGCAGCAATCAATCCTAATTCTATTATTGATCGTATGTGTTTAGGAGTTGCTGTTTCNTTTCAGGCTATACCCAATTTTTGGTTAGGCTTNGTAATGATAATCATATTTTCAGTTACNTTCCCAATTTTTCCTGTTTCNGGTGANAAAACTTATTTCCANTTTATTTTACCTTCTATNGTTTTAGGTGCTAGTTCAGTACCTCCTGTTATGAGATTAATGAGGACGGGNTTGTTGGACGTAATGGAAGCTGATTATATCAGAACCGCACGTTCTAATGGTTTTTTTGGTAGGAAGTTAATTTTAAATCATGCAATGAGAAATGCTCTTCTCCCTGTTGTAAGTGTTTTGGCCGTTCAATTAGGACATAAGTTTGGAGGTTCGGTTATTACTGAATCAGTTTTCTCTATTAATGGATTGGGACGTTTGGCTTTAGAATCAATATTAGGTGCTGATATACCTACAGTTCAAATTTTAGTATTTGTTTTTGCTTTCACTTTTTTAATATTAAATTTACTAGCAGATATTTTAAATGCATATTTAGATCCAAGGCTTCGATAATGATCCTTAAAACCTTTATTAAAAGACTTGTTCCCAGAGTTCTAGAAGATGATATTTCTCTTCTTTCACCAAAAACTGTGGTACTTAGAAAGGCTATAAGTCATTCTGGTTTCAAATTTGGTTTGCTTCTTTTTATATCAATAATTTTGTTAGGTATATTAGGTCCCTTTTTTTTAGATATATCCCCTTATCAACAAGATTTAGATAAGCGTTTGCTACCTCCAGTTTGGATAGAGGGTGGTAGTTGGGATCATTTATTAGGAACTGATGGGAACGGGAGAGATTATCTTTCTAGAATTCTAAGTGGTACTAGAATTTCATTAACAATAGGAATTGGAGCAGCTTTAGTTGGAATGGTCATAGGTGTAACTTTAGGTGTTATAGCTGGATATTTTGGTGGATGGATAGATCAATTTGTTAATTATATTTTAACATGTCAATTGGCATTACCTGGTTTGTTACTTGCAATGACTTTAGTTTTTTTAATTGGGCCATCAATTCCAGTGGTAATAATTGTAATTGGGTGTCTACATTGGACTTTATTTTTGGTTGTTACTAGGTCTGTAACTAAAAGAATAGTTAAACTTGATTTTGTTTCTGCCTCTAATGCAATTGGTGCTACTAAGCTNCAAATTATAATCCAAGATATATTACCAGGAATTATTAATCAAATAATTGTTATTTTCACTTTGGAGGTTGGAGTTGCTATTTTAGCAGAAGCTAGTCTTTCTTTTTTAGGTGTTGGTATACAACCACCAACGCCATCGTGGGGTCTTCTAATCGCAGAAGGAAAAGAAGCAATTTTTTTTCAGCCTTGGTTAATTGTATTGCCTGGGATTGCTTTATTCCTTCTTGTTGTATCAATAAATATGTTAGGTGACGGGTTGCGTGACATAATGGATCCTAAAAGTAAATTGGAATAAAAATTGAGTTACTCACTTATCATCAATAATTTAGAAATTTCAGTAAAAAGTCTTATAGGTTATAAAAAAATTGTAAGTGACTTTAACCTTACACTTCATCCAGGAAGAAAATTAGGAATAGTAGGAGAGTCTGGTAGTGGAAAGACNCTTTCAATGTTNGCTTTAANTAGACTTCTTCCAAGTCAGATTGAGGTAACAGGAGGTTCTATTTTTTTCAATAATAAAAATTTAAATAATATGGAGAAAAAAGAATTTTATAGAGAATTTAGTGGAAAAAAAATATCAATGATTTTTCAAGAACCGATGACTGCTTTAAACCCAGTTTACACAATTGGTAAACAATTAAGACAAGCTTTTCTTATTCATAATAAAGGTATTTCAAAAAAGCTTTCAGAGGAAAGAGCAAGATCAATGTTAGATGCTGTTAAATTAAACAGAATAGAAGAACGTATGAGGCAATACCCTCACCAGCTTTCTGGAGGACAAAGGCAAAGAGTATTAATAGCTTTAGCTCTTATAAATGAACCTGAGATACTTATAGCCGATGAACCAACTACTGCACTTGACGTGACAGTCCAAAAAGAAATTTTAGAATTAATAAATGAACTTTGTTTAAATTTTAAAATGTCACTTATTTTTATCTCTCATGATTTGGGGGTTATTTCTAAAGTCTCAGATGAAATAATAGTTATGAAAGATGGTAAAATAATAGAAGAAGGCNTCACAAAAAANATATTAAAAAGTCCTAAAAAAGATTATACATTAGGATTNTTAAAATGTTTGTGGAAGCTAGAAAAAGGAAATCCTTCTTTATATACAGATAAAGAAGTTCCATTTATAGAAGTAAAAAATATAAATAAAGAGTATCAATTACCTAATAGACTTTTTAGTAAAAGAAAAAAATTATCAGCAGTTGAAGATGTTTCTTTTTCAGTATTTAAGGGTGAAAGTGTGGCTATTGTAGGAGAGTCTGGATCGGGAAAAACAACTATAGCCAAAATTATAAATGGTTTAGAATATCCAGACAGTGGAGAGATTTTAATTAATAATTT
>FUFK010067810.1_pt1 | contig 14384 bp, 21 predicted proteins | sample 1021851 | NCBI WGS metagenome assembly FUFK01 (sample SAMEA51879418, study PRJEB19060) | metagenome | reverse complement strand
AATAATATATTACGCATTTATTAGAAGAATACAGAAAGAGAAAAAACAAATACAAATTAAATCTAAACTAATACAAAATACAGGCGTTGAAAATATGATGGATCAATTACAAGGAGATGACGCACAATATCAAAGCCAGTTATTAGACTTTTTACAAAAGAATGTGAAGATAGACGAACCGACTAAAAAATAATATGAAGATAGCATTGTTAAACGATACCCACTTCGGGGCTCGTAACGATAGTAATATATTTGATGAATACTTTTATAAGTTTTATAATGATATATTCTTTCCGTACCTAAAAGAGAACAATATAAAAACACTTGTTCATCTAGGTGATATTGTAGACCGAAGAAAATATATTAATTATAGAATCGCTCATAACTTTAGAAATAAGTTTATGCAAAGATTATGGCAAGATAAAATTGATACACATATTATTATAGGTAATCATGATATCTATTATCGAAATACAAANAAAGTAAATGCTGTTCAAGAGTTATGCACAGCACCTGATGGTATCAACGAGCCATTCATATACGAAGATCCAAAAGTTGTAAATTTTGACGGACTAAACATTTTGATGATGCCCTGGATTAATCCAGANAATGAAAAACATTGTTTAGAAATGTTGAANACAGCAAATGCTGAAATATGTATGGGTCATTTTGATTTNAATGGTTTTAGAATGATGGATCATATGGTACAAACACACGGATATGATAAGTCAATCGTATCAAGATTCGAAAAAGTTTATAGTGGTCATTTTCATCACAAGAATGATGACGGTCAAGTATTTTATCTAGGCAGCCAATATGAAATGACATGGTCAGATTATAATAATCAAAAAGGTTTTCATGTATTTGATACAGAAACTAGAGAGATTGAGTTCATACACAACCCATATACCATATTTAAAAAACTTATGTATGATGATACCAATACAAACTATGATAACTTTGATATAACAGAATACAATCAAAAGTTTATTAAATTAGTTGTTGTAAATAAAAAAGATAATCAAATGTTTGATAGATTGTTAGATAGATTATATAAAAATATTAGTGTACATGAATTAAAAATACTAGAAGATTATTCTGATTTAAACCACACAAATGTTAGTGATGATGTGGTTGAAGGTTCTGAGGATACAATGACACTAGTTAATAATTATGTTGACCAGTTGCCAGTTGATTTAGATAAAGATAAGTTAAAAGTTATGATTAAAGAAATGTATATTGAAGCTCAAGATACAGAGGTTACAGAATGATAAATTTTAAAAAAGTAAGATATAAAAACTTTTTAAGTACAGGTCAACAATTTATAGAAATAGATTTAGATAAGTCTAGTACCACATTGGTTGTTGGTGAAAACGGTGCAGGTAAATCTACCATGTTAGACGCTTTGTGTTTTGGTTTATTTCAAAGACCNTTTCGTAATATCAAGAAAGACCAANTAATTAATTCTATAAACGAAAAAGAATGTATAGTTGAAGTTGAGTTTACAGTAGGTCAAAAAGATTATAAGATTATAAGAGGTATCAAACCAAANACTTTNGAGATATGGTGCGATGGTGATATGTTAAATCAAGACGCAGCTCANAGAGATTATCAAAAACATCTAGAACAACAAATATTGAAACTAAACTTTCGGTCATTTACACAAGTTGTTATATTAGGAAATGCTTCGTTTGTGCCATTTATGCAACTAAGAGCCAGACATAGACGACAAGTTGTAGANGAAATATTAGANATAGAAATATTTTCTAAAATGAATTTATTGTTTAGAGAAAAACAAAANAACCAAGATGAGTTAATTAAACANACAGATTTTAATTATCAGTTNGTNGANAANAAGATTGAAGATAAGAAAAAATATATTGATGATATNAGNAATCGTAGTAAAGATTTAGCAGATTCTAAAAANGCAGAATTAGATAAAGGNATAACTGATATNGCAAACTANCAAGAAGATGTTAAGAAAGTTAAGATAGAGATTGCTGAATTACAGAAACANGTATTAGATGANTCAAAGATAAATGATAAACATAAAAAACTTCATAANATGGAAGCNAAGTTAGAGAANACTTGCAACAAACATAAAAAAGATTTAAGTTTCTTTCAATCACATAACGATTGTCCTGTTTGCCAACAAGCAATTGATGAGGCATANAAATCTACAATGATGAGTAAAAAGGCAGAAAAAATACAAGAGTTAGAAATAGCACTAGGTCAAATAGATAAAGAGATTAAAACTAGTGAAATGAAACTAGATACAATCAATAAAACAATGGTTACAATTAGAGAAAAAGAGTTATTGATAAATCGTTATGAAACATCTATTGAAGAAATAAAAAAACAAACAACAAAACTAGGACAAGAAATAGCAAACTTAACAGATGAAAAAGTATCTACAGCTGAACAAACTGGTGAATTAAATCAGTTAAGAGAGAGGATATCAGAGTTAGAAAAAGATAAACTAGACCAAAAGAATGAAATGGTTTACATAGATACGGCTAGACATCTTATGCAAGATACGGGTATTAAGACTAAAATAATCAAACAGTATCTACCGATTATGAATCAACTAATAAATAAAAATTTAGCAGATATGGACTTCTTTGTTAATTTTAGTTTAGATGAAGAATTTAACGAAACGATAAAGTCTAGACATAGAGACGAGTTTAACTATCACTCTTTTAGTGAAGGTGAAAAGTTAAGAATAGATTTAGCAATATTATTTACATGGCGAGAGATTGCTAAACTNAAAAATAGTACAAATACAAATCTATTNATATTAGATGAAATATTTGATAGTTCGCTAGACAGCTCAGGCACAGACGAGTTTATGAGAATACTACATACTACAATGGCAAAAGAAAATGTTTTTGTTATATCTCATAAAGGTGATACTCTAATAGATAAGTTTCCTAGAGTAATGAAGTTTGAGAAACATAAAAACTTTACAAGGATGGCAGAATAATGGTAAACAAATTAACACCAGAGAAAATAGAAGAAGCAGCAAGACACTTTGAAAATATACAAAAAGGTAAAACACCTATACTTAAAACTGATACAGAAAAAGTAGCAGAAAAACAAGTAAAAGATATGCATGAGTATTTAAAGAAAAAAGATCCTGATAGTTATCCTTTAATACCACCTACTGATCCTAGATTACTCATGAAGATAGCACCATATACAGACGATATGTTAAAAGAGTTTAAAATAAAAGATAGAGCAGAGTTGTCTAAAAAAATGTATAATAGTATGGTTAAATATGGTGGTATAGGTTTATCTGCTAATCAAGTTGGTCTACCATTTCGTATGTTTGTCATGGGTGGTCACCCACAGATAGAAAATGGTAAAGTAAGAAATTGTTTTAATCCACTTGTCAAGGACATGAGTGAAGAAACTATCAACATGAAAGAAGGTTGTTTATCTTTTCCTTTTCTATTCTTAATGATTAACAGACCTAAATGGGTCAATGTGCAATATACAGATGAAAACGGTGAAACAGTTGAAGAATATTTACATGGTATGTCAGCAAGAATATTTCAGCATGAGAACGAACATATGAACGGATATATATTTACAGACNTAGTAAGTAAGATGAAACTAGATAGAGCAAAGAAAGCACAAGCAAAATTAATTAAACAAACAATTAGAGCACAACAGCAAAGATTATTAAAACCATGATTATTAACAGAGACATAGTTGAAAGTATAATAGATGTTGGTAGTGGTTTCTTTTTAGCAATCATCATACAGATTACAATATTTCCGTTCTTTGATTTACATCCTACCATATTTGAGAATTTTCAAATTGCACTAATATTTACCATAGTATCAATGACTAGGTCAGCATTATGGCGAAGATTTTTTAGAAGGAGAAAAGTATGACATTTTCTTGGAAACATCCTAGTAAATACAAAAAAGATAAAGACTTTTTAGAAAAGATAAAAGAAGAACAAGAAATATTAGATATAGGTTTAAAAGAATCTAGAAGAGCAAAAAAAGAAAGAACAGAATCAGAAAAAATGCAACAAGAATTGGAGCCAATAAATGATGAAGTGGAAAGATAATGTAAATAATTTTTTTAAATGGGTCAAAGGCACAGAGTTAGTTGAATTAGATGACATAGATGTGTCAGAGGATCCTGTAAGACCAGAATTAGATTTAGATTGGCGCTTATCTGCTGATAGAAAAATCTTTGGTTTAAAATACAACGCCGAGATAGAGGCAATAGTTTGTATCGCATATACTAACGAAGTTCCTACTACAGTTAAAGAGTTAGATTATATGAGTCAAGTTGCTTGTCAAGACGGTCAAACTGGTAGTATTGCTGTAGCATATACAGTATGGTCTAGAAAACGAGGTGCAGGCAGAGAAATAATTAATAAGTTATTAGAGTTTGTAAAAGAGAAACCATTTATTAAAAGATTAGTAACCTTATCGCCTTTAACACCTATGGCCACACATTTTCATATGAAGAATGGTGCAAAGTTAATTAGTATAAATTCAACAACACAAAATTTTGAGTATCTATGGTCGGTACACTAATGACAATACCCATTGATGAGTATAACAATCTGAAAGAGTATTATGATTTTCAGAGAAAGAAAGAGTTTAATAGAGAACAATTAAGGGATGCCATGGAAGAGATAGAACAAAGAACAGGCATGAGAGTTTATCTATCGTTTGATGAGATATGGAGTAGAATAGATGAGAAAGATTATCAAGAGGCGCCAAGTTATTGGGTGCCTAAAGATTCGAAGTGGAGAATAGAAGGAGAATAGAATGAATAGACCTTTAATGAAAGAGTTAATGATAGAAGCATATCAAGATACCTCAATACTTAATAGCGTAGCTGCAAATCTTGACGATTTAGATTTTAAAAAAGTAAAAACAAAATATGTAAAAACAGGATGGGATGCTTTATCTTTACACGGATATGGTAAACACCCTTTAGATATATTAAAACCTGGCGTGTTAAAGAGTTCAGTAAATGTGGATACTAAACTACAATGGACTACACTAAAAGATAATAAAACTATGAAACCTGTTTTAGATATACTTGATAAATTACCATGCGAGTTTGAGAGAGTTAGATTTATGAGATTAGAAGCAGGTAAGAATATAGGCAAACATACAGATAAGATTGATAAAGATATTGGTTTTGATGATGGTGATATTATTCGAATACATATACCAATTCGTACTAACGATAATGTTATTTTTACTTTATATGAAAATACGAGAGATAAAGACGGCACAGAATATAATTTAAAAACTGGACATTACTATTATACCGATGTTACAAAAGCTCATGCTGTAAGAAATACAAGTAAAGTTGATAGAATACATTTAGTTGCTGATTGCTATTCTAATGTAGCGATGAGGGCTTTACTTAATTTATAATTTGTGATATACTCTTTGTTATGAATCATGCCAAAGAAACNGATTTCGAATNNGTAAAAGANATATTTTANCAACACAAGAAATGGTTTCCTCATATTCGTACAGACTATATGAAACGCATGATTGCAAAAGAAAATTTAATATTTGATAATGATGTTGTGATTACATATAATTTTTATAAAAGAAAACAAAGAATAGGTGATGTGATTGCCCAGCAAGGAGATTGTATCTTACATCAAATCGCAGCCAAANATCATAATGGCTCTGCCAGTCAGGCACTACAAAAGTTCTTTGAGTTTGTAAATCCAAGACGAGTATATTTAAGTGTTCGTAGTGATAATGAAATAGCAAAGAAATTTTATCTTAAAAATAATATGAAACTAGTNGGCTCTACATCATGGGCAAAAGGCACACTACCAGGAGATGTTTACTTATATGACAGATAATTTACAACAAGTTCATGACGATTGGAAAAAGAGAGGTTTTCCTTTTTATCCTACAAATCAAAAATGGCGTGATGAGATATTTAATCAACTAGTAAATTTTAGACGAGATACACTTATTGATAGAAAGAATAAAATCATAGGTCAATCAGCACACGGTTTAAACCTTGCATGGTCTTACATGGAACACGCATGGGGTATTAAGTGTGGTAAAATGAAAACACCTATGGAGATATGGGAAGATGAAGAACATCTTAAAAAAGGTTTGAACAAAATACTATCAGGCACTTTCTTTCAAAAGAAACCTGCTCATATGATTACAGAATCAGATATGAGGTCTATGTTAAGACGATATAGTGGCACTCAAATGGTATCTAATTTTAGACCTACTGCAGCTGCAGCTTTGTATGATGTATTTGTAGATAAAGATAGTCCACTTGAAGGNACGGTTGCAGGCACGGTATGGGATCCTAGTATGGGTTATGGTGGTCGTCTATTAGGTGCGATTGCAGCTGGTATTAATTATATCGGTACTGACCCTTGTATTCCCACATATGATGGTCTACAAAAAATACTCAAAGATTATGGTAATACATATAACAAATATCAATTACATAGACAAGGTAGTGAAACTTACATACCTGAAGATGAAAGTCTAGATTTTGTATTCACTAGTCCACCATACTTTGGTTGGGAAGCATATGGTGATGAACCAGAACAATCAAGTATTAAGTTTTCAACAAGTGATATGTGGAAAGAAAAGTTCTTAAAACAGACGATTGCCAACGCATACAAGGGGCTTAAGAGGGGTAAATACCTTGCTCTGAATGTCGCAAACACAAAACAGTATAAGACCTTTGAGGAAGATACTGTATCACTTGCAAAAGATGTAGGATTTGAACATACAGATACATGGTGGTTATCATTATCTACTCAACAAGGGGGATCTGCTGTATCTACAATAGATGGTGATGTTCAAGAAACAAAACAAAAACAACAATACATGGGCGAATATAAAAGACCAGATATCTCAGGCCGTAAATTTGAACCTACTTTTATCTTTCAAAAATGACAATCTCATTAAGAGTTGCTAACGACAAAACATCAAAAGATTTTATCAAAGAAACTATCACAAAATATCATAGTTATGTGCCTTCTAATAGTTCAGTTGGTCGTAGAATAGATTGGATAGTATTTAATGATGATGTTCCTGTAGGTATGATTGGTATAGGGTCGTCTGTATATCCACCACCTAAAGACATATTAACACATACTAAACTAAGTATGAAAGAATACAAAGATAACTTTAATTCATTTGCAAGTAATTGGCGTTTCTGTATGAGAGAGAGAATCAAAAATGCAGGCACTCAAATACTAAAAGAATTAAGAATACAGGCACCATTACAATGGAAAGAAAAGTATAATGATGATTTAAAGTATTTAATAACATTTGTAGCTGGAGGTAATAACGGCGCTGTGTATAAGGCAGATAATTGGTCTATGATAGGTGAAACAGCAGGTCTTCCTAAACACAAATCAGTATCTATGAAATGGGATAATAAAGAATCACTTAAAGAAAAATATGTAAAACCTACTGGAGAGAACAAAAAACTGATATTTTTTAAGAAAATATAATAGAACAAAACAAGAACAAATATGACTGCGACATTCTGTCAGCAGATAAACCCTTGAAAAATAAGGGTTAAATTATTCCAAAAAAAGTGGTATATATGCTTGACTATTCTGCCAATATAGTGTAGCGTAGCAGTATATTATGAAAAATTTGAATACAAAAAAGATTAACAACAACGCCAAATCATATCTTGCAAAATTACTTGCTACTGAGAATATATCAGTAGAACACAAAAAAGTACAGACTGCTTATTTTGATGTAAAATCTAGATTACTTGTTTTACCTATATGGAAAAACATGAACGAGGATATTACAGATTTACTTATTGCACATGAAGTTGGCCATGCATTATTTACCCCACAATCTGGTTGGGAAGATTCAATTGTAAAAAGAAAAATACCAAAGTCATTCTTNAATGTTCTNGAGGATGCTNGNATTGAAAAACTAATNAAAAGAAAATATCCTGGTTTATCACAATCATTTATCAAAGGTTANAGAGACCTTATNAATAATAANTTCTTTGGCACTAAAGATAAAGACCTTGATAAAATGCTTTTGATTGATAGAATCAATATTCATTTTAAATCTTCTCATGTAGAATCTCCTCTTACATTTACCGATACTTATGAAAGTGATGTGATTTCTAGAATTGAAAAATTAGAAACTTTTGAACAAGTTGTAGACCTTGCTGATGAGTTGGCAAAATATTGTAAAAAAGAACAAGAAGAAAAAGAACAAGAATTAGAGACNATGAGTTTAGACTCTCATGGTGATTATGATGATTTTGAAGATGNTGATTTTGAACAAGACGGTGATGATGTTTCTGTTCCTTCAGATGAAGAAGAAAACGAAGAAGAAAAAACAGGCTCTAAAAAATCTGATAGTGAGGGTGAAGAAGAAACTAAAGATTCAGGTGAAGAACAAAAATCTGAACCACAAGAAAAACCTTCTTCTGGTACACAATCAGATGAAGAATTAAAAAGTGAAAAAGCAAAACCTGTTGCACCACCTGAAGAAGTATCTGCTGAGACAGACCAATCTTGGGAAGATAAAAAAGATAATTTACTAGATCCAGAATCTAAAAATAATGATTATATTAATATTCACAGTTTCAAAAATGTTAATGATTATATTGTTGACTATAAAACTGTATTATCAGATTTTGATAGAGTATTAAGAAAACCTTATAACAAAGATACTTTAGATACATCAGCACAAAATGCTATATCTAAAATGATTTCTAAGTATAGAAAATTTACTAAAGACCAATCTAAAAAAGTTTCTTANATGGTTAAAGAATATGAAATGAAAAAGGCTGCTGCCGCTTATTCTAGAACTAAACAAGATAAATCTGGTATTATTGACCCACTTAAATTACATAGTTTCAAATATAATGATGATATATTTAAAAGAATGGCTGTTACACCTGATGGTAAAAATCACGGTATGATGATGTTTATAGATTGGTCAGGTTCTATGGCAGATAAACTTACTGCTACTATTCACCAGTTAATGAATCTAACAATGTTTTGTCAAAAAGTAAATATACCTTTTGAAGTTTATGCTTTCAGTAATGATAGTTATAATAGATGGGATAGAGAAGCTAGACACGAAACACAAAAAGGTAGAAGAACTCCTAAATATGTAGAAGGTGATATTACAATTGATGAAAGATTATCATTATTCAATTATGTATCATCTAGAATGAACGCCAAAGAATATGAAAAAGGCATGATTAATTTATTCTTACTTGCTGAGAAATATGATNACAANTATNATCTCTAGAAGAAGATTCTGGAATATGAGTGATGATGAAAGGCGTGAGTATGAAGAGCATAATGACTATCTAAATGGTTTACCTCATGAACCATCTGGTTATGGTTTNTGTTCTACTCCACTAAATGATTGTATCATGGCTGCGATGCCTATGGTTAATGCTTTCAGAAANAGATATAGTATTGANAAAATGAATACTATCTTTTTAACTGACGGTTCAAGTGATGGTAACGATAGATATGTTGCTTTCAATCCTAGTGAAGAAGAAATAGAACAAAATTATATGACTAAAACAGTAGGTGGTTATTATATTAGAAATACTAATTACAAAAATAATCTAGTATTNAGAGATNCTAAAACTAAAAAAGAATATATGTGTNANGGTTANAGAGATACCACAGACCATTTANTAGACGCTCTAAGAGAACGAACTGGNACTAAAGTATTAGGGTTTTATATTTCAAGTGGTAAAAAGATTGATAGATACACTTTAGAAAAATACTTTCCTTCATATTCTTATGATGGCACAGAAAAAGTATTCGATAGAAAAAAAGTAATGGCAGAGTATAGAAAAAATAAATGTTTAGTTGTTAAACATAATTCTGCTTATGATGAGTTTTATCTCCTTGCTGGGGGTAATATGCAAGTATCTGATGGTCAAATGGCGACACCTTCAGAGAACGCTAAAAAAAGTGAAATAAAAAGACTATTCACTTCTACTCTAAAATCAAATAGAGATAGTAGAGTTGTCTTAAATAAATTTATTTCGCAAGTCGCTTAATTGAGAAAGGAAACTTTATTATGGAAAAAACTAATACTCCAGTTAATTTAAATCCTAATCAAGAGAAGTTTGTCAAGTTGGCAAACGAAGAAGGTTTTACAACCGAGATTACTAGACAAGATATTATATCTTTACAAAGTAAGCACGGTATCACAAAACCTGCTTGGTTAATGAAGAACTCCGCTTATAGAATAGGCAGAGCTTCATATAGTTTACCTACATTAGGTCAAACTATGGAATCTACTACTACCGAATCGGATAGTGAGTAATCAAAAAAATCAAAATATGGGGGTTTTTGACCCCCATATTCAAGAAATAGAACAAAACAAGAACAAAGAAAATGGAAAAAGCGCAGAAAATAAGGGGAAAAAAATGGTATATGTGCTTGACTTTTATGCTAATATAGTGTAGCATGGATGTATATTATGAAAAAAAGAAAGGTGAAAATGACTACATTAAATAATGACCAGTTAAATCAAGTTGAGTTGTTATATAAACACTACAAAAAAACTGATTTAACTAGATCCGAGATTAATGATTTCGTCAAGTCTGGCAAAATCAAAAATCCTAGTTGGTTAAAACAAGACCAATATAAAGTTGCAAGAGGGATATATTCTCTTCCTGTTGACGGCAACGATATTTCTTCACAAGTAAAAGAAGAAATACAATCCGAATTACCTAAAACTGAAACAGCACCTGTTAATGATACAGTTAATCAGGCTGCATATATTGTTTCAAGTTTAACTGGTAACATTGTACCTACTAAAGATCCTGTATTCGTACCTTGGGGATATTTTAAAGATATCAAATCAATTGTTTCTAGTAAACAATTTTATCCTATCTTTATTACTGGTCTCTCTGGTAACGGTAAAACAATGAATGTATCTCAGGCTTGTGCTCAGGCTAAGAGAGAATGTATCAGAGTTAATATCACAATCGAAACCGATGAAGATGATTTACTCGGTGGTTATAGATTGCAAGAAGGTCAAACTGTTTGGCAGAATGGTCCTGTAATCGAAGCAATGGAGAGAGGTGCTATCCTTCTTCTTGATGAGATTGACCTTGCGTCTAATAAGATTATGTGTTTACAACCAATCTTAGAAGGTAATGGTGTTTTCCTTAAAAAGATNAACAAGTTTGTTAAACCTGCACCAGGGTTTAATGTGATTGCTACTGCCAACACTAAAGGGCAAGGTTCCGAAGATGGTAAATTCATCGGTACTAATATTCTTAACGAGGCATTCCTTGAAAGATTCCCTATTACTGTTGAACAATCTTATCCAACAAATAAGATTGAGAGTAAAATCTTAACCAATGTAATGTCCGAAAAAGGTCTTACTAAAAAAGATGATACTAAGTTTGCCGATAATCTAATTACTTGGGCAGACATTATCAGAAAAACCTTTTATGAGGGCGGCGTAGATGAGATTATATCTACTAGACGTTTAGTCCATATCGTAGAAGCCTATACTATCTTTAAGAATAAGATGAAGGCGATTGAGATGTGTACTAATAGATTTGATGTTGATACCAAAACATCATTTATGGATTTATATTCTAAAGTTGATGGCGGCGAAGATGTCTCCACTTGGGGTAATCCAGTTCTAGAAGAAGAACCAGATTCCGATGATAGTGAGGAAGATAACCCTAGTTATTAAAAATCTATCTCATAATGTAGTCGAGGGGCGGCTTTGGTCGCCCCTTTTTGANAACAGCTTGACAATTTTTTTTAAATAGAGTATAATGAANAAAATGAAAAAAGTTAAACANAAAAAATTTCAGAATGATGTACCAGAAATACCATTCTTATATGATTTTTATTTAGTGTATTGGGAAGATATCCAAAGTGATTCTTCTTGGAAAGAAATGGATGATATTCAAAANATGAAACCTGCTACTTGTGTTTCAACTGGTTGGTTAGTTAAAAAAGATAAAAAGGTCCATATCTTGATGAGTGATTACAACTATAACACTAAAGGTGATTTAGGTGACGGTGGTAATGTAACNGTTATACCTACAAAAAATGTTATTAAAAAATTTAAGATAAATGGATTATAAAATGGATGATGTATTAGGATATAGCTCACACGATTGGCGAAAAAATACCGATAGTGCNATAGTTATAGATGATAAAAACAGGACATATGCCAAGGTCAATGATTGTAAAGTAAGTTTTAAAAACCCTAAATCATTAAAGACCGAAGAGGTAGATGTATCAAGGTTGATTAGAGTATTTGTAAACAATATTGAAAGTCAAAAAAGGAGTGTTAAGTAATGGCCATTGAGGTACAAGTTAGAAATGGTAACGTAGAAAAGGCCATGAGAGTTTTAAAAAAGAAACTACTTAAAGATGGCATGATGAGAGAATTAAAAGAGCGTCAATACTATCAGAAGCCTTCTCATGTAAAAAGAGAGGCAAAAAAACAATCAATAAGACGCCACAAAAAAGAACAAAAGCTTAGAGCTCTAAGAGAGGGCTTTTAAAAGAATTACTTGATATGAATATGTTGCCCATATCAAATAATGTAATAAACAATGGCAACTAGACTTGAAGGAGTTGATATATTATGGGTAGAAAAGCCTTAACAAAAAAACAAAAAGTATTAAACTTGTTATCTACAGGTAAACCAGTAACATGGACTACACTTAGAAATAAGTTTGATTTAACTTCGCCAAGAGCGATGGTGGATCAGTTAAGAACAGAGGGACATATGGTGTATATTAATCAAACATCAAATGGTACTTCTTACAGACTAGGTGCACCTACAAAAGCTATTCTAGCTGCAGGCGTTAAAAAAGTATTCAAAGGGAATACTAACGATATCGTTGCTGCTGGCATACGTGCTTTATACGGTAAACAAAAATATGCTTACGCATATAACTAATCGTATAAATAGTAATGTCAGGCAGTTCGTAAGTCCTAGACATTAGAGGTAGAGTGTCTTCCGCAAAGACACCGTTTTGAGTTTTTGCCGTTTCTCTAAAAAACGGCACTTACTGGTCCATTGGTCTTAGAGGTTATGAGAGCCATCAATTCTTTAGGGTAAATGTGGGTGAGACCTACCACTACCAGTTATATAAGGGCTTGAAATTTTAAAAAAAGTTCTTATATAAATAATTATGATACGCTCATTGGGAGGTATCATTTAGATTAACTTGCTTAATAAGGAGAAAAAAATGACAAGACTATCTATATGGAACGATTTGCGTCCATTCTCAGTAGGATTTGATGACCTATTTGACCACTTTAATAATACATTAGAGTACACGGTTAAACAACCAACATCATACCCACCTTACAACATAAACAAACTAGATGATTTCAATTATCAGATTGAAATGGCACTTGCTGGTTTCAGTAAAAGTGATATTGAAGTTAAAACAGTTGATGGTCAATTGACAATTAAATCAATTGAAAGTGAAACTAAGGACGAGAAGGAAACTCTACATAGAGGTATTTCAAAAAGAAAATTTAGTAGAACATTTACTTTGGCAGATGATATCAAAGTTAATGGTGCTGAATTGAAAGATGGAATGCTTTTGATTGATTTAGAGAAAATCGTACCAGAGGAAAAGAAACCTCAAACAATTGACATCAAGTAATTGTCAATAGATAGGGGGCGAAGCTTGACTTTGCTCCCTAATTATGTTATCATAATATTTTGTTAATCAATACACTAGAATACCACTAGTAAAGAGATTAACAACCTAACTTGGGAAACTAAAGTATAACAATAAGGAGAAAAAAATGTTAATACAAGACAACGAAATAGTGGATCTATCTAAAGTAAAAAGATTATCACAAGACCACTTAAATACTCATTTAAAATATCATAATAAAGAAATTAATCCTATAATGTATGGTGATAAATTTCCATATGGTAAAGCTTCAGAGCCTACATTAGTTGATAGAAAAGATATCAAGTGGCGTGGAGGAAGATTTCAAACATATCAAACAAGATTTGGTAATGGTAATCCTAGACAAAAAGATATCAGCAATTCAATACACGAACAAGGTTTAAAATTAAAATCACCTGGTTTAAGTTTGATTAGAAAAGCAGATGGTCTATATCCATTAACAGGTCATACAAGAGAGGGAATATTTGAGGGTATAGGATTAGAAAACTGTATCGCAACGATATATGAGATACCAGAAGAATCAGACGCTTCAGCTTTTGCTCTTGAATTAAATCCAAAACAAGACCCTGCAGGTCCAATGACCTTGTATGATGTTGAACAACATTGTAAAATTGCTTTACAAAAAGGTTGGATAGATAAACATGACGATATGATGAAACAAATAGAAGCAATATCTCAAAGATTTTACAGAATAT
>FUFK010065382.1_pt1 | contig 14384 bp, 15 predicted proteins | sample 1021851 | NCBI WGS metagenome assembly FUFK01 (sample SAMEA51879418, study PRJEB19060) | metagenome | reverse complement strand
TTATACCAGACTCAAGAGTTGAGATGGTTACTGCTTTACTTTCAACGTATGTTATAGCAAACTTAGGTATAGTTGCTACATTTATGGGTACNACAGCTTTTACAAGGTCGAAAGAAAATGGTAAATGACATGGCTTTTAGTAGTATTTTTATCAGGAACTGTACAAGAGAGTGTCTACTTCAGTGATTTGGATTCGTGTCTTAGAATTGCAGCAAAGATTAGAGCGCAAAACCTTGACCCATCGCTCGCAGGAGATAGCAAAATTTGGGTCAAAGCTTATTGCGTACCTAAATCCGTTCCACAAAAAGAAGGAGAAAAGAAATGACAAACAAAAGGGGTAGACCAAAGAAGACTACTGTATACACACCCAGAGTTGTAGGCGACAAGAAGAAGACGCTATGGGATATAGTAGAATGGCTTAAAGGAACTGCGAAAAGAAAGAGTTTTTTCGATTGGTTATTGAGAAAGTAATAGATATTAAACTAAGAATAGATAGGTTCAGACGTGAAAACAAAGAAATTTTTTCTAAAAGAACGGACAAAGAAAAGGCTATTCTGGTGTATGATAAAGACCAACCATACTTAAAGAAGGAAGACAATGGCGAAAACAAAAAAGAAACCTAAAGAATACACCCAAAAAGAAATCAAAAAGTATGGCTTATGTAAACACCATCTAGTTGGGTATAAGCAATTAAAGACACTCGTTAGGAAACAACAAAAGTACATAGTTAATCAAGACAAGATATTAGATAGGTTATCCAAAGACATAGAGAATAAGTCTAATATGATGAACCTATGGATGACTAATAGGCAAACCTGGACCGATAAGATTAATAAGGACCTACTGGCCAAAACAGAAAAACACCAAGAAGAAATCAAAACAATAAAAGAGCATTACGAGAAAGAGTTAGCTGAAGTTAATAAACTCTATGAGGAAGCAGTTGAAACTAATAGAGAGATTGTAGAAATTAATAGAGACGCAATTAAAACTAATAGAGAAATAATTAAATCACATAACGAAATCACTAGNGCCTANAATGGCCTTCATAGTGTAGGTGAGTTTGCACAAGACCTGGGTATAGATATTAAAAAGCACAATAAGATGTTGCCTGAAAATAATCCTGATTATGACTTCTCACAAAAACACACACTATTAGAGAGTGGTAAAGTAAGACACGAATATAAACTTACACCAAAGAACCCACCTAAAAAATTTGGAAAAATATTTAAAGATAAAATTAAAAAATCTAATGGGGAGGACAAATGATAACCCAGGAAGATATAAAAACCTTTGCGAGTATCTTTAGTGGTGCACAAAGAAGATATGGAAAATTATATTTCTATGATGAGAAAACTGGTGAGAAAGATTGTTACGAAGAGAAAGAGCCAATTCCAATAGAGAACCATTTAACTCAAAAAGAATATCTTGGAAGGTCACCTTTAAATGAAGATACAAATATGTGTGAGTGGCTTGGTGTTGATATTGATATTAAGATACCACCTAAAACATTTTGCGCTGATGTTTGGTCCAAACTAGGTACTCATTATTTTCCCTTTATGACAAAGAATAGAAAGTGGAGGGTTATAGAATTCCTTGATGAACCTATGGATGTTCAATTAGCTCATAAGAGAGCCAAAGAATTACAAAAAAGAATAGAGAATGAATTAGGTATAGAGACTGACCAAAAGTCTACTGCGCCCACAGAACCTAGTAGTGATGGCGCAGTTGGAAGGTGGTTTTTCTTACCTTATGGAAATGGTTATGATGTTTGTTATTCACCTGGAGGTCATCCTCTTACACTGCAACAATTCTATTTTAGATACAAATACAGAAACCATCCAATAGTTGTTTGTGGAATTGGAATAGATGGTGGGGGCAATGATGGGTCCAGAGGTAATCATTTTTATTATGTGAAACTCTANAAGAAACACTTTGATTGTGATGTTTACATGGAGGATATCAATAAGAATTATGCAACACCTTTAGATGACCGGAAGTTTATACAAGAAGATAAACATACAGATAAATCTATTGAGAAAGAAGTTTATAACAAAGAATATTATCTCAATGGTCAACCTGGATGGATACAAAGTACTTGTGGAGTTAGACCTTATTTAGACGCAAAAGGGTTTGTCGCCATAGCGAATGCAATACTTGAAAACCATATTTATGTTCAATCAAGAACTGATTTTTTTGAGAACGATACCAATGAGTTTAAAAGTAAAGAACAGATAAACGACTGGTGGAAACATACTAAACCAAAAGGACAGAATGGTAAGATACAACCAATGTCAGCAGTATTGCTAGAACATAGTGACCTTACAAAAGTTAGAAGTTATTTAACTCACGCAGGACTTAATCCTGGAGTTGTCTCTATTACTAGAGGAATGATTAAAGGAACTACTGAAGGTGATTACTTAAATATCTATAATGACCCAGCGATTGAACCAAAAGAAGACACTCCATACAAAAGATTTGATGAGTATTATTCCTGGTTATTAGGTGCTGATAATTGGAAAGTAGAGAAACAGAAATTGGCCTTTTGTTTGAGAGCTAAAGAAGAAATACACGAGAATGGAATTAAAATACAATGGTTCTCAATATGGCACTCAACAACCCAGGGAGTTGGTAAAGGTTTATTCTCACAAGTAGTACAAAGTTTATTTGGCTATAAGAATGTTGCGCCCAATGTAAAATTTAAAGATATGATTGGAACCCATACGACTATCATTGAGGGTAAACAAATTATATTCCTTAATGAAGTTGTCTTGGAAAACAACACTGCAAAGACAAAGACTTTATCTAATGAGTTTAAGGACCTAATAACAGAACCAGTCCTATGGATAAACCCAAAGAATAAACCACAGATAGAGATACCGAACCTTTGTAATTTTTGGGTGTTCTCTAATTCTGATACACCTTTATATATAGAGGATGATGACAGAAGAGCTTTTGTTATAAATATTAAACACAATAAACAATCTGTAAATTTTAAATTGTTTGATGAAGGTTATAAGGAAGACATATTGAATGTCATAAAAGACCCTTCAGGTTTTAAATATCATCTACTCAATGACATAGCTTACAATAGAGATATATTTTTTACTGATGCCCCTTACACTGATGACAAAGCAGAATTAATTGAAAGTAATAAATCTGAATTACTGCAAGAGTTGGAAGCTCGTCACGAAGCAATGGAGTTTCCTTTTGGTTATCATCAAGAGGCACATACTTATGGAATGAACCAAGAGATAAAATTCACCTGGCATTATAGAGGGATGATAAACAAATTAGAGTTACGAAAGATGTTAAAGAACCATCCTGACTTTAAAGATTATTATATAACCCTGAATGAGCTTGATGTTATCCTAAAGAAGATATCTACTAAATGGCCCAATGGTGAGTGGACCAAACAAATAGTANTAGATAACCACAAGAGAATTAGGGTTTATTGTACTCATCCCCTAGAGTTTGATGGCACNTACATAACCGAGATGACNGAAGGTCAATTAGGTAGTCTCTATGAGAACACTGACCCAAACCTTAACCTAGATAAAATGCCTTTTTAATATGACCCCTACAAGTAAAAAAAGAAAATCTGCATTATTACAAAACCTGGTGCGAGATAAGATATTAAAGAGCTTTCCTCACCTGAAACCTGAAGATGTTATTACTGCTAATAATGGACAGAATGGGCCTGACATAAAGCTATCTAAAGTTGCTCGTAAATTAGTTGGTGTAAACTTTGAGTGTAAGAACCAAAACAAAATGAAAACTATTTATGACTGGTATAAGCAGTCCTCCAAGAGTGCCAATAAGTTAATGCCTTGTGTTGCCATGAAGATGAACACTAGGGAACCACTTGTAGTTATTAACCTGGATGACTTTATGGACTTAATTAAGTAGCACTCATCACTCACAACATCATAGCCTTTTTTATTACCCTGGGTGGCCTAGGTCCTGTCACAATGTTTCACCTTATTGCCTCTTCTAAATGTGTTGAGTGGGTTGAGTGATTGAGAGACCNAGTGATGTTAAAGGATAATAAAAAGTTTATCTCTCAAACCTCTCACGATATAACTATGCGTGTTGAGGAGGTGGGTACACCTGGGTTCAAATGAGCCAGTTTAGTGTTCCCTATGTACTATGAAAACAGATGAACATTTATACACATTAACTAGACTAGAGTTTGCTAAAAACATTGGTAAATCTAAAGAAGCAGTCAAAAAAGATATGATGAGAGGTAAATATAAAGACCTCTATATTTTTAAAAATGGCCAATATTATTTTAAAAGCCGAGAGGCAGTGCGTGATATTAAGGGTTTGTCCCCCCTTAATTTGTACCCAGTAAAGAAGTCAAAAATAAATAGAGGTGGACACGAAAGTGCAGTTAGAAAAGGCAGATACCCTAACAATGCTTTTGCAGAACATAATCATATGAAAAAGATGTTGGCGCTTCGTGGTAAGATGACACCTGAAGAGTTGGCAATGGTTCCTGATGTTGAAAGAATGGTCAAACAAGAAAGACAAAAACAATTAAGAGAGGAATATGAGGCCAAGATAACACCTAGAGATACACATGGAGGTCACTTAAAGTCTTACACTTCAGGTTTATTCAGTGAGAGCAATAGTGGATATAGTGACCCTTACTATCACAATGGAAGAGCACACGAAAGACACCCTACAAAGTTTACTGCTAGTAATAGAGGAAGGACCATTGAAGATAGCGCCTTCCCATATTGGAAACCAAAATATTATTGACATAGATTGACATAGGTTAAAGGGCAATAAGTTTTTGAAAATTAAAATATTATCTCTATATTGATTTTATCATTTAGTAATAATTCCTTGGGTGAGTGCCTAATGGTCTCAACATTTCTGATACTCACCCTGGGACCTCTTCCCAAAACGATATAAATTTTTGCAAAATTTTTTAGCCAATCAATTTATTTTGAAAATGAAAAAGTTGGGACTGACTATGTAAATCAAAGCATAAAGGGTAAGACTATGGGACCCCTATATTATTAAAGGTATATGCCACTTATTTAATTAAAGTATTAATCTAAATTGTTTGGGACCCCTATGGTTGTTCCACACTGGTTCCACACCAAGAAACTTTGACTTGATGTTTGATGTTGTGTTATCAATAAAGCAAGATATAACAATGCAAATACAAGGGGCCCTCGTGATGAAATTGGTAGACATAAAGGACTTAAAATATTCCAGTCTTTCAATTTAATTAATCCTCACTGACCCACAGCGACCCAGGACCCTTATAAATATTAGCCTTCTTGTTTTGGTTGATTATATCTCAAACTATGAGACCAAAACTAAATGATAAAAAAGGAACACACCAGTTCCACACAATACAATTCACCGATAAGGCGATAATTAATCTTAAATACAATAAGAAGACCGAGAAGAGACAAAGAATAAGAGTTAAGTTAAAGAATGCCCCTAGAGGTATCTCTTTGAGATGGACACCTATAAGTAATAAAAAGGTATTCCAATTAGAGTTTAGGTTTAGAGGTAAAAAGTATAGACACGATTGTGGAGTGTTTACACCTGGAGTTTACACTTGNAATTCTCTTATGGATTACATGGTGAAGCTCAATGAGAAACACCTGGACACAGAAGGAAACTATAAGACTAATCCTAATGTTGATGTCATTACAAAGAAACAATTAAAGAATTCACAATTAAAAACTTGTAGAGAATGTATAGAGTTAATCCACAAAGATAATTACCCTAGAAAGAAAATAGAAGGAAACTTATCTGCGTTGTCACAAAAGGACCACTCCAGGTTTCTACTAGGTTATAACAAAAGAAGAGACCACATCACCTTTATAGATAATAATAAGGGATGGGGTGAAGCTATATTTAAAGATAAGTCCTCAATAAAAGACTGGGATACATTATTCAAAACATATCCTAAAGGTGTTGGTGTTGAACCTGGTGATGAAACCAGTGTGTACGATAGTTATTTGGGTGATGTAATAATAGATGATTTAAACCCTGGTGCCATTGAGATTTACCTTAATGAGAAGACTAGAAGTTATGGCCAAAAGGAAAACATAAGGAAGGCTTTAGCTTGTTTATGGGGTTATGCTAGAGAAAGAGGTTTTATGGGTCCAAACCCTCCATTAAATCCAACAAGAAAAGAGAAGGGTGGAATTACAATTAAAAAAGCTGAAGAGAGTTTATGGGTGGGGAGTAAATACAATGAGCTTTCTTTTGATGTCACACAATTAGAAGCCATTGATAATGCCTTGTTTACATTAAGAGATAAGTTTCCATTTCAATCTGAATGTTTACGACTGATGTTGCACACTGGAATGAGAGCTGAAGAGTGCAAAAAGATAACTAGAGAGATGATAACTACTGATGAAGATGGTGACCCAATAATATTATTAAAAAGGTACATTGCCAAAGGCAGAACCCAACAACAACAAAAGGATATTACTTACGATATCACCACACCAATAAGAGAAGTATTAGATAGTGTTAAATACCAATTAGATAAACCTAAATATAAACCTTATCAGTTTGTCCCTTGGTTATTTCCAACAACAAGAATATCTATTGAGAAACTATCTGACCCTGACAAGTACCCTGGTTATGCAGTGTCACATAATTGCAGAATAAAAAGCCTGGATGATTGTTGGGAGGCAGTAAGAGAGATAACTAAATTAGAAGGCAGTATTAAAACTTTGCGTAAAGCCTTTGTGAACCTNGCCAATGAGACACTTGGAGGTGCACATAAAGGTAAATCTGTGAGTAAACATAAGACTGAATTCACAAATAGTAGTGCTTATGATAAATCCAGTAGAAAGAACACCAAGAAGATGGCACAAAAAGTTGGCCAGGTGTTGACCTTTAAGAGATGAATAAGAAGGCAACAAAACCTTATCCCTTCATCATAAAAAAGAATGGAATTTTATATAAGCTAGTTTGTTTCTATGGTCGTTGCTATTTAAGAGAATGCGATAAGAATGGTAAAATATTCAAAAGAAATAATGTTGTAAAACTATTTGATTGAAGTTATCCCCTGAATTCATATAAGGGATAATATGGGAGTTAAAAAAGACATAATAGATACACCATTAAAAATTACAGAAATTTTTAGAGTAGGTCCTAGAGTAAAAGCACCTAGGGATAAAAGAGACTGGGACTTTCTTATTTATGAATTAAAGAAACTCAAAGTCACACCTGGGGAGGCTTATAGAATTATTGCAGAAAAAAAAGATAAAACCTCTTCAGTTAGATANGACTGGAAGATGTTAAGACTGACAATGTATGTATGGGAAAGATTACACGAAAGTGAGAAATTATTTAATAGACCCAAAATAGATACAATTAGAGAGGTTGTTGGTCATAGAAAATTTAGACAATTCTTTTATGGTTTCTTTCCTGACCTGGAGTTAGACCACGAAAAAGAAGTAAAGCTACTCTATAAATTAATTACAGAAAAACCAAACTATCCATACCTGAAAGAAGGTTATTATTTCTACCCAGGAACGAAAAAGGTGATACCTCAAAAGGTCCTGGACAAGATATTGTTTGATACCCCCAAAAAGTAAAAAAAGGGATAATTACCCCTTGAACTAATCCAGGGGGTAGTATATATATTATCTATGAGACTTTTAGGTAATATAAATGTTCAATTTTAACTATACGAAACCTTATTATTCGGAGGATGAGATATTAGAGTTATTTTCTCTAACTAAATCATCACTACAAAGAATGCGTGAGGAATGCCTGAAGAGTGGAGGGGACCTATTTTTAGAGATGGGTTATTTCCACATTAAAGGAATTAAGACTGCAATGTATGAGCCAGTTAAATTTTCTGCTTGGTTGTTTGAACATAGAGTAGAGCCTGAAAGTAAATATGACTACGAGATTAATGAGACTAACAAAGTCAAAGAAGGATTAATTAAGTTGTCACAATATAAACCAATAACAAAGAAATGGAGTACTAAATGACAAAAGACTGGCGAGATGATTTTGACTGGACTGACCCTGATGATGTCCAATTAATGAGAGATATGTTGCCTGACCCTAAAGGTGACCAGTCAAATGGACTAGATACAAAAGAACTTGGTCCTGACAATGAAGAGGCTTGTAAGTTAATGGAGGCACAACAAAATCTATTACCTTATGAGAAGAAATATGAAGAGCCAATAGTTTCTGAACCTGGCGAATTCCAACAAATAGAAGGAGTGGGTAAAGATATTTATGGCAAATATTCTTATTCAGTTATGGAATACAAAGGCAAACAATATTTTGTCCAGGTGAGAGATTATGAAACTTACCAAGGTTATAATGAAATTAACAATGGCAAAATANTTGTNNGTGANGCTAGGAAAGAGAGGGTTCAATGAGTAAACCTTTAATCTTAACTACACCTAAAGGTAAAGCTGAATGGCCACATTTAGTTGAACCTGATGTTGCTTTTAATCCTGAAGGTTTATTTCATACTAAATTGATATGTAAAAAATCTGAAAGTGTTGAAGTTAAAAAAGCTATTGATGACTTGATTGCACAAGAGATTAAAAAACAACACGACAAAGACCCTAAAAAAGAAATAAAAAAATCACTGCCTTANACTGAAGATGGTGATGACATTATTTTTAATTTCAAATTAAGAGCCAGTGGAACTAGAAAAAGTGATGGGAAACCTTTTACCCAGGAACCTAACATAGTTAATGCTGACCTTACTCCCTTTGACAAAAACCAAAAGATATGGAGTGAAAGTATTTTAAAAATTACTTTTGAGCCATACTCTTGGAATATGCCAGTAGGAATTGGATGTACTTTAAGAATAAAAACTATCCAGGTCCTAGAGCTTGTCACTGGGAAAACATCTAACACTTTGGGTGACCTTAAAGTTGAAACCATGGTGGAACCTAAAGTTAAAGAACAAGAAGAGGCACATAATAATTACTAAAGGTAAAGGAGGTAAATTATATGCCAGTAAATAATGTAGACAAAAGAATGGAAGGTAAAGGGACTATGAAGGTCGCTGAAAAAGACCCTCTTACACATATTGATTTAGAGTTGATGGACAATATGAAGAGAGTTTTTGATGAGGCGAAGAAGGAAGGATTTAAAGGAACCTTCAAAGACTTTCTTGATACTCTTTCTGAAGAGGACCTGAAAACTTTATTTCTTGAAAAAGGAGGACTGGTTGCAAAAGTCAAAGAACCAAAAGCAGTAAAAAAAATAAACATTGCTGAATACTTTGCACCAGGAAAAACAGTTTCCTCTCTAACTGATAATGAGAGAGCACAAATAAAAGCAATGCTAAATAAAATGTTGAAGGGAGTTAGTGCGAACTAATGGCTTACAATATGAGTTTCTATAAGGGGAGGTATCCTGGTGAACCTGGTTATGAAGAATGGACTGGGTTTGAAGTACAAATGAAAATTAAAGGTACCACCCCTAAAACTTATGTACCTATTTACCCATTAGACTTTCACAAAAAGATGTTAGACAACAGAACACTCCCCCTCAAAAGAGGAACTAATTTTACAGATTTTCAAATAAGACTGAATATAGAGATGGCAAAAAATAATAGATACTTTCAACCAAGAGAGTGGGGACCAAATAAATTATTATACAATTATAATATGATGTACCACTCGGTTAATAATATGCAGTCACTTAACGACAGAATTATTAGAAACCTAAAGAGACACATTAAGAAACTATACGATAGTCCTAAATACAAAATAGAAGATAAGGACAGAATAAAATTAGAAGATGAGATTTACAAAGCTAGAGCCTTCTTCCCACAAGGAAAGGATTATTCACTATGAGTAATAATAATTATAACAAAGGTCCCTTTGAGAGCACTTTAGATAGAATACAAAAGAGACTACCTAAAGAATACAAAAAGCCTACACTCAAAGATAAAGCAGTGAGAAAACCTAATGCAGTCCCTCCAAAGACTAGAACAATAAAAATGAGAGATGGTGGAATTGCTATTAAGAAGAGACCTGAAAATATGGCCGAGAGAATAGAGAGAACAATATATAAGTATGAAGGAACTATACCTAAACCTTCAAACTATGATGATAAGTCTATTGTGGACCAGGAAAAATGGAATTCTATGACTGGCCTAGAGAAAAAGACACCAGTAATACAAAGACCTAAACCCTTCGTAAANGAAGACCCTAGTACTTACCCTATGAACCAAAAGAAAACTTTGAGTGACTGGGAAGCAGTATTACATAGCGCAAAGACCAACCCTAGAGACCCAAACACTATACAAACAAAAAGAATGTTAAGAAAAATTTACAATAAAAACCCAAAGCAATTACAAGATGATGAATTAAGAATAATCAAAAAACATCCTTCTCAAATGAAAAAGGAAGTAGAGAAACCCATAATTAATACTGAACCAATAGTACCTTATAATTATAAACCTTTTACTCCAACAGAAGACAAAAGAGATGTTAGACAAATTTTAAAAAATTCTTCCAGGATGAGACCTGGATTGAGTGAAGACCTTATAGGTTTACAATCTGCAATTAATAAGAATGTAAATTATGTATTGGGTAAGAAAGAAGAAAGTACTGAAAGTGATGAGAAGAGTATCAACAATAAGGAGGAAACTTATGACTGATAAATGGAAATATAAATCAGTTTCACTAAAGAATTCCACTTATTCAATGCTAAATGATTTGTCAAAAACTTTAGTACCTGGAATAGAACTTTCCAATGCAAAAACGATTGAACAATTAATTTTAGATAAGAATAAGTCCAAGTGTTCTTTAGGAAGCAAACCTGGAGGAACACATGGCGAAAACAAAAAAGAAACCTAAAGAATACACCCAAAAAGAAATCAAAAAGTATGGCTTATGTAAACACCATCTAGTTGGGTATAAGCAATTAAAGACACTCGTTAGGAAACAACAAAAGTACATAGTTAATCAAGACAAGATATTAGATAGGTTATCCAAAGACATAGAGAATAAGTCTAATATGATGAACCTATGGATGACTAATAGGCAAACCTGGACCGATAAGATTAATAAGGACCTATTACAAAAAGCAGAAAACCACGCAAAAGAAAAAAAAGAAATCAAAGAGCATTACGAGAAAGAGTTAGCTGAAGTTAATAAACTCTATGAGGAAGCAGTTGAAACTAATAGAGAGATTGTAGAAATTAATAGAGACGCAATCAAAACTAATAGAGAAATAATTAAATCACATAACGAAATCACNAGGGCCTACAATGGCCTTCATAGTGTAGGTGAGTTTGCACAAGACCTGGGTATAGATATTAAAAAGCACAATAAGATGTTGCCTGAAAANAATCCTGATTATGACTTCTCACAAAAACACACNCTATTAGAGAGTGGTAAAGTAAGACACGAATATAAACTTACACCAAAGAACCCACCTAAAAAATTTGGAAAAATATTTAAAGATAAAATTAAAAAATCTAATGGGGAGGACAAATGATAACCCAGGAAGATATAAAAACCTTTGCGAGTATCTTTAGTGGTGCACAAAGAAGATATGGAAAATTATATTTCTATGATGAGAAAACTGGTGAGAAAGATTGTTACGAAGAGAAAGAGCCAATTCCAATAGAGAACCATTTAACTCAAAAAGAATATCTTGGAAGGTCACCTTTAAATGAAGATACAAATATGTGTGAGTGGCTTGGTGTTGATATTGATATTAAGATACCACCTAAAACATTTTGCGCTGATGTTTGGTCCAAACTAGGTACTCATTATTTTCCCTTTATGACAAAGAATAGAAAGTGGAGGGTTATAGAATTCCTTGATGAACCTATGGATGTTCAATTAGCTCATAAGAGAGCCAAAGAATTACAAAAAAGAATAGAGAATGAATTAGGTATAGAGACTGACCAAAAGTCTACTGCGCCCACAGAACCTAGTAGTGATGGCGCAGTTGGAAGGTGGTTTTTCTTACCTTATGGAAATGGTTATGATGTTTGTTATTCACCTGGAGGTCATCCTCTTACACTGCAACAATTCTATTTTAGATACAAATACAGAAACCATCCAATAGTTGTTTGTGGAATTGGAATAGATGGTGGGGGCAATGATGGGTCCAGAGGTAATCATTTTTATTATGTGAAACTCTANAAGAAACACTTTGATTGTGATGTTNNCATGGAGGANATCAATAAGAANTATGCAACACCTTTAGATGACCGGAAGTTTATACAAGAAGATAAACATACAGATAAATCTATTGAGAAAGAAGTTTATAACAAAGAATATTATCTCAATGGTCAACCTGGATGGATACAAAGTACTTGTGGAGTTAGACCTTATTTAGACGCAAAAGGGTTTGTCGCCATAGCGAATGCAATACTTGAAAACCATATTTATGTTCAATCAAGAACTGATTTTTTTGAGAACGATACCAATGAGTTTAAAAGTAAAGAACAGATAAACGACTGGTGGAAACATACTAAACCAAAAGGACAGAATGGTAAGATACAACCAATGTCAGCAGTATTGCTAGAACATAGTGACCTTACAAAAGTTAGAAGTTATTTAACTCACGCAGGACTTAATCCTGGAGTTGTCTCTATTACTAGAGGAATGATTAAAGGAACTACTGAAGGTGATTACTTAAATATCTATAATGACCCAGCGATTGAACCAAAAGAAGACACTCCATACAAAAGATTTGATGAGTATTATTCCTGGTTATTAGGTGCTGATAATTGGAAAGTAGAGAAACAGAAATTGGCCTTTTGTTTGAGAGCTAAAGAAGAAATACACGAGAATGGAATTAAAATACAATGGTTCTCAATATGGCACTCAACAACCCAGGGAGTTGGTAAAGGTTTATTCTCACAAGTAGTACAAAGTTTATTTGGCTATAAGAATGTTGCGCCCAATGTAAAATTTAAAGATATGATTGGAACCCATACGACTATCATTGAGGGTAAACAAATTATATTCCTTAATGAAGTTGTCTTGGAAAACAACACTGCAAAGACAAAGACTTTATCTAATGAGTTTAAGGACCTAATAACAGAACCAGTCCTATGGATAAACCCAAAGAATAAACCACAGATAGAGATACCGAACCTTTGTAATTTTTGGGTGTTCTCTAATTCTGATACACCTTTATATATAGAGGATGATGACAGAAGAGCTTTTGTTATAAATATTAAACACAATAAACAATCTGTAAATTTTAAATTGTTTGATGAAGGTTATAAGGAAGACATATTGAATGTCATAAAAGACCCTTCAGGTTTTAAATATCATCTACTCAATGACATAGCTTACAATAGAGATATATTTTTTACTGATGCCCCTTACACTGATGACAAAGCAGAATTAATTGAAAGTAATAAATCTGAATTACTGCAAGAGTTGGAAGCTCGTCACGAAGCAATGGAGTTTCCTTTTGGTTATCATCAAGAGGCACATACTTATGGAATGAACCAAGAGATAAAATTCACCTGGCATTATAGAGGGATGATAAACAAATTAGAGTTACGAAAGATGTTAAAGAACCATCCTGACTTTAAAGATTATTATATAACCCTGAATGAGCTTGATGTTATCCTAAAGAAGATATCTACTAAATGGCCCAATGGTGAGTGGACCAAACAAATAGTATTAGATAACCACAAGAGAATTAGGGTTTATTGTACTCATCCCCTAGAGTTTGATGGCACTTACATAACCGAGATGACAGAAGGTCAATTAGGTAGTCTCTATGAGAACACTGACCCAAACCTTAACCTAGATAAAATGCCTTTTTAATATGACCCCTACAAGTAAAAAAAGAAAATCTGCATTATTACAAAACCTGGTGCGAGATAAGATATTAAAGAGCTTTCCTCACCTGAAACCTGAAGATGTTATTACTGCTAATAATGGACAGAATGGGCCTGACATAAAGCTATCTAAAGTTGCTCGTAAATTAGTTGGTGTAAACTTTGAGTGTAAGAACCAAAACAAAATGAAAACTATTTATGACTGGTATAAGCAGTCCTCCAAGAGTGCCAATAAGTTAATGCCTTGTGTTGCCATGAAGATGAACACTAGGGAACCACTTGTAGTTATTAACCTGGATGACTTTATGGACTTAATTAAGTAGCACTCATCACTCACAACATCATAGCCTTTTTTATTACCCTGGGTGGCCTAGGTCCTGTCACAATGTTTCACCTTATTGCCTCTTCTAAATGTGTTGAGTGGGTTGAGTGATTGAGAGACCCAGTGATGTTAAAGGATAATAAAAAGTTTATCTCTCAAACCTCTCACGATATAACTATGCGTGTTGAGGAGGTGGGTACACCTGGGTTCAAATGAGCCAGTTTAGTGTTCCCTATGTACTATGAAAACAGATGAACATTTATACACATTAACTAG
>FUFK010045115.1_pt1 | contig 14385 bp, 12 predicted proteins | sample 1021851 | NCBI WGS metagenome assembly FUFK01 (sample SAMEA51879418, study PRJEB19060) | metagenome | reverse complement strand
GCTATAGTTATCGTTGATCCTTACTATTACCTTCTTCATCCTGTGGTACAATAAGTCCTTCAGATATATTTATGAAGTTCCGTCTCCTGCCTTTGCTAATAGTTTCTGAATTTCGCCTTCGCTTACCTGTTTGCCCATTCTTTCTACAGGTTTTGTAAATTTTAAATCGTGTTTTTCATCAAACACAAATTTAGTTCTGAGGTGTGTTTTGTCTCTTTCCACTATCAAATGATATGAATGACCATAAACATTAGATGAAAAACCTAATGATATAATGGTTCTACCATCATATAATTCTCCCACTTTGTAAGGACAAGTCTCGGCAGTTCCATCAAATCTAATATGAAACTGCCTAGAGTTTACATGTTCTTGTGCTCTAAGTTCACTTGACTTTTTCAGTGGCATTTTCTTCTGGTTCCTTGAGTGTCATATTAAGTGCTTCAATAGCACCTTCTAATCTCAACGTCTGCTCTTTACGAGTGCTTAGTTGTTTCTCCAGTTCGACGATTGTTGCTTTTTGTTCTTTCAGTTGATTGGTGAACTCTTCCACCATTTTTTCAGCATCCATAGTTTAGAATGATAAGTGTATTATTTAGTATAGCACTAGATGTCTTGATTTTCAATCCAACTAGTAACTATGTATTTGTCTCCCGATAGAGGAGGATTACCTCTATGAGTGTGTGTCCAGTGTGCTGGCCATATCAAGAACGTACCTCTTTTAGGTTTGAACCTGACATGTTGATATAGAAACTCTGTCTCTCCACCTTCTTCAACATCATTTAGGTATAGCATAGTAGCAAACATTCTTCGGTTTGCACCATACTGTCCATCTTCATAATGCCATACATGATATCCTTGACCAGGTTTTGTTCTTTGAATATTCATATATGCCTGTTGCAAGTTAAAGTTAGCAACGTCATTAAAGTGACTTACATATATGTCCATACATGCTTTAGTCATACTATTGTAATCTTGAAGCAATGGTGCGGGTCTGTTAAATGTAATCATTGATGTATCAATGGTTGTCATATCATCATTTACTTTTACAGTCCTTGATCCTGCATCAGAATCCATATCTACGTTTCTTCTTCTAATAAGAGTCTGATCCTGTTCTGCTTTTTTATGATACTCTATAAACTGCATGCAATGAATATCAGTCTCAAAGACTCCTATAAAGTCATCTCTAACGTCAACGTTTCTAATCATCTCCAAAACTCCATGTTACTATACTTTTCAATTACATAATCTGACAAAACATCTTTAGGGTCTTTAGATGTTTTAGATAATTCTTTCTTGACTACATGTAGGTTTTCTAATCCTAGCATACCATCATGAGGTAGATAATCATTTACAATATTATTAAGATCATGTTTGTGTAGGGGTATATCTAAAAACTCATATACATTGTACATTGTATTTACTGGTTTGTCTATTAGATCATCATACTCTATAAGCATGACTTCTGGGTCTTTATATGATGTCTTTAGAGACTCATATGATAACTTTATCAAACCATCATCTTTCATTAACCAATCACATCTATTATCATTATTAATTTCTTTACCCATAAATTGTAGACCTCTATCTACAAAATTGAGTTTATCAGAACTCTCTAGTAAAGTAATCCAACTTGTCAATATCTCAAGCATACCTCTTACTGGGCATATTATTTTTGGATTTGAGTTTAATGACTTTGCTAGAATCCTATTATCTTTATGACTCCATACCCTACATTTGTCGATTATATGTTTTGCATCAGTATCAAAGTAATAACTATCTGCCACAGACACTGCTAGTTTAGACTCAAATGTATGTTTAGGATACAATACTAACTGTTCATTGTTTGCAAGAAACCTAAAAGTATTATCTAAAAGACCACAGATAGGTGACTCAGGACCTGAGTGTATATCTGGATTCTGGTTTAGTATGCTTGATAGTAGAGTAGCACCAGTTCTAGGCAACCCACTTAAAAAATAATAAGTCAAAATTCTAAATTTACTGAAGATAAATTGTTACCATCGTTATAATTTATTTTGCCATAAGGTAACGTATTGAAGGCAATAGACCAACGTTCATTATCTAGGTCATTAATAGATCCATGTTCTAACCACCATGGAAACATAATTAATCTACCTTTGATTGGTTCTACCATATACATGTCTTTATTAATATCTGATATTGGTATAGTAGATTTATGAACCTGTAACGGATTTGGTTGTCTAAAACAAAGAGGTGATCCTCCTGTCAAATAAAAGACACCACTATATGCAGACATAGGGTGTCTATGAAAATGTATGTCTTGTTTAGATGTTACTCTGTTTACCCATGCGGTAGTTATCTTAAAACTTTCACAATGAAATTGATAGTATTCTTTGATCTCATTCGCACATTTGGTAATCCATGTAAACAATGCTCTATACTCTGGTTTTGTATGTAGATCAGAATTAGATTGATCTACAGGAATATCTGTAGAAACATACTTCTTAGATGCTTCTACTAGATGATCTACCTCGCTCTCCCAATCCCACCAGAATACTTCTGTTGGAAATAAATCCAACCTATTCATACAAAATTAAAATTAAATGACAACGTTATTCTAAACTCATCGCTTTTTTGTTTAAGAACCATGTGTTCTACAAATGCAGGAAATACAACAAGATCACCCTCCTCTACTGGGAAGAATGATCTTTGTGCCCACATTGGTGGTGAGTTTCTAGGATCAGGTGATTTTGCTTGTGGTGCTGAAGCGTTGGCAACCTGTCTATATGGATTAACAAATACTGTTGGAGTATGAACCTCTGGGTTATACTTTATATAATGTATTGCTGAGAACTGACCTGGCAAATGATCATGTATATCATGAGACTGTCCTGTCTTATATGCATTTAACCATGCTGAGTTTACTTGCACCTGTCCATGTAAACCCTCACCATAACAACCATACTGAGCACCCATTGTTTGAATACTCTCCATATAAGATGGAAATATATCGTTCCATGGTAAGTTTGCCTTCTGACCATAAGTTGTAAAGACGTTCTGAGTCTCTACCTCATTGTCAGCAAAGGTATTAGATTGTTTAGGATATTCTTCCTCTACAAACCCTTCTGCATATTTTTTTATNTTCTCATGATCTGTAACAGGAGTCTTCCATATACAGATCGGAAACAATTCCGAAATCACTTGTGTGTTACAACTTCTACTATTCTATCACAACTTCTTCTATTTCGCAATTATCAATGTCACAGGTCTCTGGATCTGCTGGCCATGTCTGTTTTAAAATACCTGTAATACTGAAGTTTGACTCATCTGGAGTCAAATAGTGTGAGGCAGGAACTGCTACTTCGTCCTCTCTAACTTCATCACCATTGTCATCTATAATCTTAATCCAGTATTTAAAGTATTGTCTATCTGGTTCAGAGATAATAGTTTTTTTATTCTTTGTAACAATAATTTTCATCGCACCCAAACCGCCATATTGTAATTTACCACTCCGTTATATCTACCCATACAGTTAGGATAGAAGTTAGGGTTGATTCCACTCTGATAGTTTACACCAGATGATTGAGATCCATATATCTCAGTTCCAGAACAGTATGCTGAGATCTTATCGTATGCTGCATAACCACCCCAGTTATTGTTGTGACCATGTTTGCAACCTAAACCACCAGCTGTATATCCATAGTTACCATTACCCGCTGCACCACTGAATGATACTCTAGCGTTAGCATAGTTACTTGAGTTGAAGTTATTGGTAACATTAAACATCAAGTTATATGATGAGTTGTCCCGACCATTGATAGTTCCTGAGATAAACATATCACCACCAAGAATCTGTGGTCTGTTATTATTCCAGTTTAATAACTGAGAATAATCTTGATATGTTTTTCTACCACCACTACTTAATGTAAGGTTATTTCCTGCTGTAAATATTTGATATAGAGTATTTCCAGAATAGTTGTTATTTACATAGATTCCATAACCATTTAACTGAGCACTGTTGTTTTGAAAACCTTGTCTTTTGTGACACATGAACAATATCTCTTGCACTGGATACTGGTCAAATGCTCTAGTCTTTACGTTACTACCCCAAGGAGATGTATTTGCTTGCTGCTGTTCATTCCTAGTCAACCAGAATGTAGTGTTATCCCAATGTGGAATGCCACCAATAGAACTATTGGCAGAGTTTGTATTAATATTAAATGCTAGAATCCAAGGTTGTGCATCAATAGGACTACTAAGTTTCGCATATGCTTGATACTTAGTTCCACCTGATGCATCTTGAAACCAATATACCCCATCAGATGTTGCACCCGCGTTTACTATTTCACTTAAACTTGTTGCAGCAGTATCTGATGACAGTCCATTTGCTGCTCTACCGCCACCTACCTTTACCCATTGTGCTCCGTCAGCAACGTATATAAATCCATCATCGGGATCGTATATTTGTTGTCCTGGCGTAGATGGAGATGGTCTTTGTGCTACAGTATAATTGGGTAGGTTTATACCCACACTCGCATTTACTGTACCGACATTAATCTGAGACATACCTAATAGTTACTATCCACAATCTTATTTAGCGAAATCCCTACACGGAAAAATTTGCCAAAAAATTTTTTTTGTATATTTGAAATCAAAAAGGTCATTTTGAAAGTACAACAACATATAATCCATTCCACCACATGTCAAGATCTTCTGGATCATTTAGCAATTCTCTTTCAAACAACACTTTAAATCCCATAGCATCTATAAACCTTTTAGTGATAGCAACGTTTTCTTCTATGTTTGCATCATCAATAACAAGAGTAAATACATCCTCTGTAAAGTCTATCATGTTAAGAAAGAACTCTCTCATCTTTTGTTCTGAGTTATCACCGTCATAGAATATAACATTGACATCATGTTTAAAATCTTTTTTACCTAGTTTTGATGAGTCGCCATTCAACACCTGTATATCAAAGTCTAGTGTTTCTGTAGATATATTTTCTTGTAAGTTTTTCACAAAAGTGTCTACAGTAACATTCTCCAACGTTAGATTTAAGTCTTCACGACCTGGTTGTAAGTTAGGTTGTGACCAATTATCATTTGCATATGCAGCAACCATGTCATTATTTTGAACTGCAGCACAGAATGTAGATCCTGCATAGACACCTACTTCAAGATATACTGCACCCTCTTGAGAACATATATTGTTTAGGAAGTGTCTAACTCTAGGTGATGTTAATCCCTCTACATTGTAATAAGANCTAGGGTCATTAGGATCATATGTCCTGTGGTTAGAGAGATACTTACCAGAGTTTGTAAATGCTTCTATACANGTTTCTACCTGTGGGTGCACAATTAAGTCTGATTTTTTCATGTGTGCTTCTACAACTTTNTCACAGTAGTTACAATCCCAACAGTCAAACTTACATGTCTTAATTTTTTCTCTCCATTTTTTGAATGGTGAGTCTTTCATTTTTAATTGATCTTGATATTTTTGATACTCAGGAAACATAAACTCTTCTCCCTTTGCCCACCTTGCAATGAGATCCATACTCTCTTGCAACCTCATCATACTTTCTCTACCATGTAGTTTGAATGTATCAATACCAAGATCAAGCATCTCTACCCAGTCATCTCTCCATGGAGGTAGGTTTGCTTGTTTAAGATCTGCTTCTGGATGTTGTACATCCCAAGTAGAACAAGACACACGACTTATAGGACTAGCAAAGAATATAGGATCATTCTGTGTTCTAGTGCTGTTATATTGATAATGCTCTGGCATGATAGGGCAACCACCCCAACATGTTTCATTAACAAGCATTGAAAGCATTACTGGTTTGCCCAAGAAAGCACAGTAATCTTTTGCTTTTTGTATGCGTAGTAGTTGTTCACGATCTCTCATAAGATCACGATCTAGATTAATATAATTGAACCCTGCCTCTGCTAATTGCACTATCTCACTTGGTTTTGTAACTTCTCTGAGTATAGTATTTTTAATGAATAACTCTGGAAACGCTGCTTGTATCTGTCCAGATGATACCCATGTGGTGTGTGGTAATGTTACAACTCTGACTCCAGAATTGTAGATAGGAGCAAACTCTTTTATCCACAAGTCTAGATTCTTTTGATCTGGTCTTACCCATATATTATTAAAGGTTGCTGATAGTGGTATATCAGATTGATTTGAAATATAACATGCTGATTCTATTAACGCATCTGGAGACAAGAAAGTATCCCCCATAGCGTCTTGTTCAAACGGAGGGATACGACATGTAAAATATAGATCTAGTATATAATCTCGATACTCTTTTAAGAATGGTAGGAATGTATTAACTACAAACTCTTCACTCAGTTTCGGGTTGATCGGTAGGCTGAAGACTTTTGATTTTGATTCCTGCATGACCATTCAATGATTCAAATAATTTAAGATCAAGATTATCTTCCACATTATCAAAGGTTGGGATACGTGGTGCAGAACCATCTACCATCATCTTATCTATCTGTGGTTTAATCTCGTTTTGGATTTTTGCAATACCCGCGTTCAGTAGACCCGCATACTGCATTGCTATATTTAGTGTAGCATATTGATCCTCTTCTCGCATCATTGCTATCGAATCCAAGTTACCAATGCCTATTCTACCTGTAGCATATACATCAACTGCTGCTTGTTTACCCATACGAGCAATCCAATACTTTCTCTCTTCATCTTCGTTATACTCAGCATCTTGTACCACTTCGTCCATTTCACCATAGTTCTTATGAATCCAATCCATAAATGCTTGCAATTCATTATCTGCTTGGTGTAAGGTTATTCTAAACCTACCCATGTCAAGTTTGTATTCTTCGATGTCAATTTCGATAAACCTTCTTTCATAAGGATCATCTACAGTTTCTAACCTTGCAGTTAGTTCATCTATTTTTACTTGTTTTCTTTCTATATCTAAGCGAAGTTTCTTTCTTTCGTGATTTCTTGTAGATACTTCAACTAAAACTTGACGAAGTTTTCTTTTATTAGTTACGTGGGAGTTGACAACAAAGTTCTTAATTTGTTCATGCGTCATCCCAAAATCCATGTTACCTTCTACGAAGGCTTCCAAGGCATCAGATGATATGTCCATAGTTTAGAATTGCAAACCAGATTTTATAGGTAATGGTGTCCAACCATCGTACTCTTCGGTATTTCCTAGTTCGATTGCCTGTTGTTGTGGCATAGGAACACCTAAGTAGTCTTCCCAAAGAACGTTAAGTTCTCTTATAGTAGTGCAATCTGTAAATTTTTTCTTGAGTGCTATCATTGCATTATACAATGCTAGTGCTTTTTCATCAAAAGATTTTTTCCCTGCAAGAACAGATTCTGCTACCTTAGAAACTTCCAATCCTTTAGTGGTGGCAATACTATTTAGTATGGGTGTAGAACCTGATAAATTGTTTGCTTCTGTTACTTGTGCATCCCAAAAATACTGTTCTAGTTTAGAATCTTCTGCTTTGAGTGATAAGAATTTTCTATCATACTCATCCTCAATAATCAATTTTGCAGACACTTTCATAAATGTAATTGCTGCATCAATTCTTTCTTGTGGTAATTCAATTTTTGTTTTAGGTCCTGACTGTGATATCTTATACTCTTCACTAGTTGCTAGAGGGTCTTCGTCTGTAACTTTAACCTCAGCACGAATTTCACCAAAGTGTTTTACACCCCACCTACCTACATCTTCAGTAATTTCTTCAAAGGATTTAGTTAATCTGTAAACCTCTCTTACCATTTCCTCTTTAATAGAGAACACAGTAACACCATACATATTCCACAATAATTCCAAATCATTGCCGATACCAATCTGATCTAATGCAGGGCAATGCCTTGCTATAAAATACTTTCGTTTTTGTGATCCGTCCAATACGTCGAGGACAGCTGTATCTAAATTAATCTGCTCAGACATAATTACATTCCTGTGTATCCATACATTAGTGTACCAAATTCGACACCCGCTGCGGATGCAGATCCACTAATACCAGACCTATCCATACGACTATCTCTTTGGAAGGTATGACTTGCATAAGTAAAGAGATAACCATTGTTGTTCTGGTTACCATCATACTGTCCACAAATAAATCCATACTCGTTTCCAGTGTGCATTGATTCCTCACCAGTAGTTATGCCTTGCTTACTAACACTTGCCATACGACCACCAGTATAGGAGTCTCTCAAATGCCAGTCACAACTAGTTCTGTATCCTCCACAAGTGTTCCAGTAAGAGAATCCATTTCTACTTGACAGTGTTTTGTTAGAACCGTCAGTGCCTGGTGAATCAGTCCAACTACGATAAACTTCTGTAGCAAAGTCGTATGCTTGTGCACCACCCTGTCTAATCCATCCTACTGTTGCACCTTGTCCACATGCAGGGTTGTTTTGCGATCCGTTAGGATGTGATGTGGAGTTATTACTTGACTCTGTTGATAGATTATATTTTACTGTGTTACTACTATTACTTCCACCACCATGAACGTATGCGTAGAGGAAATCTCTACCCATCGCAGATGCCCTGTTTCTACTAGATGACATGCTTGTAGCAGCACCCGCATTGGACTCTGTATTCATATTAATCTTAGAAACCTGATTGGTTGTAGCGTCCCAAGAGTTACCTGTTGCAAATACATAAGCATTCATTGTTGTGCTTGGTTTACCGTCAATGTATGCACCTGACCAGTTAGAGAGATCACCTAAGTTTGACTGTGTAAATGTAGAATGAACAAGTCTATTAACGTTTCTCCATGACTGTGCTCCACGATATCCACAACAACTAAATCCTCTGGTTATATTAAATCCTGCTTTATATTTTGCCTGAGAACCACCTACCTGTGATCCCTCTCCACTAGTATCCCAATATGCTGTTCCTGATGTTCCACCTGATCTAAGTGGTGCACCTAAGTTGTCTGCTGTTTGCTCTGGAAGGGTGACGAAGGGTTGTCCGTTCTGGAAAAGCTCTCCACTGAAATCTATATTACCAGTAACATCAACATTACCTTGAAACGTAGCACCACCAGTCGGGAACGATACTGACCCCGACTGTGCTAAATTGGTAACTTCATCAACTTTAATTCTTGATGCCATAGTCTATACTACACTCCATGATCCACCGTTTGCAATCGTAACGGTAGTGCTATTATTTATCCCTATAGGACCTGCGGTCATACAGTTATCTCCGTTAGCAACAGTAATGTTTTCACTAACAGTGTTTCTATTTCTCTTGAATACTCCATAACTATCTATCCATTGTTTGTCTCCACTAGCTCTTAACACTGTGGATTTCTGACCAGATGATAGACCTTCAGTTGCTGCTAAGTTAATACCATTTAACTGTTCAACTTGTAAACCATATGTTGATTGTACTCTATCGCTACCGCTGTAGAATGTCCAACAACCATTGTCATTAAGTGAACCTATACCAGAGTTACCATTGTTTCTAAAGTAATAATCAGTTCCAGTTCTAAAGTAAGTAGCAGCGTTATTAGCAAAGTAGAATCTCTCTTGACCACCATCATCACTAATCCATACGTTAACTCTTCCTTGTAAGTATGGAAGACTTAATGCAGTATAACCATCAAGTAAATCTGCGTTAAGGTTAGTAACAACAGTAGTAGAATCAACTTGGAATGGTGCAGTTCCTTGTGCAACTCTTGATCTTATCTGTCCAAAGAAGTGGAATGTAGAATTGTCATAGCGATACTTAGCAACTCTTATATCAGTGTTGTTATTTCTTCTGTAGAATGTGATGTCATCACCTTGCTCAGAGTCAAATGCACCAGGTGAGTTGTCACCGTTGTATGCGATACCTCCACCATATGCGAGTGATTGTCCAACGTATAAGTAACCTGTACCTTGTCCTCCACCATAAGCTTCAAAACCAGATTGATTAGAAGAAGAACTAAGAACTCTTACATATCTGTTACCACCGCTAGTAGTACCAAATACACCATCACCAGTGGTGTCTAATGATACTGCAGGATTATCAGTGCCTATACCTATACGTCCGTTACGGAAGTATACGTTGTTGTATGATAGATGTGTGCCATTCCAACCAAAGGAATTACTATCAGTTCCAAAACGTATGAAACCAACAGCAGAATTTTGCTTACCTCTCAAAGTAGCAGTGTTAGTTGCTACCTTACCAAATGTAATACCATTACTGTCTGCAAGACTTAATGTTCCTGCACCGTTGTTAGAGAATATACCTTGATCACCATACAAGTCATTAACTGTTAGGTGTCCTGATCCATCTCTACGTGCGATTGTATTAGCAACTGCACTAGTGTTCTGAACATAACCATCTAAGTAATGAGCGTCTAGCTGAGATGTTGAACCATCGTTACCACTATGCCACACGGTGTTACCGTTAAAGGTAAAGTCTGCAGCATTGAATCTAATTGTTCCATTACCGTTAGTAGAATTACCACCAGAGACGATCATTTGAACATCATAGTTTGGTGCCTGACCAGATGATCTAAAGTCTATTGTTGGTGTAGTAGATACTGATGCTTTACCAATCTGTAACTTAGCACCGTTTGCATCATCTCGTAATCCAAAAATACTTACTGATCCACCAGAAATCTTATTAGATGATGATACAGTCCATTTTGTGCCAGGATTAGGACCGAAGACATAAATGTTTGCGTTAGTATTGCTACCAACAAATGCTATCGTTCCAGTTACAAGTGAATAGATCTCACCAGTTGTGTGTGTCTTTTCTTGAACACCACCAGAACTATCAACTACGATAGAACCAATGTTGTTTGTTGCACCTACGTCAGAGTAGATAGTGTATGTTCCACCATTATTGATGTTACCACCAACACCACTATTACAATGGAAGTCTGGAATGTATAATGTAAATTTATTACCAGTGTCATTAACATAGAAGTTCTCAAAGACTATCTTGTCTTTACCAAGAACTTCTGGTAAGAACATATCACCAATAGGTGATGTAATACCACCACGTGTGTCACCTATATTGTAACCTGTTTGATACCATAGACCTTGCTTGCCATCCATCTTGTCAGCATCAAGACCACTAGATGAACCATCGTTAGCAGCAGACCAGATCTTCTCCCAGTTTGTGTATACGTTAGAAGCACCACCACTATTACCTCTGATGTATAGATTATTATTATCAGTAAATCCTAATTGAGTGGAAGCACTACCAGTTGCTTCACGTCGGTAGGTCATGACACCGTGTGTGGTTCCACCGTCATTAAGACCGTCAGCGTTATTGTTTCTAAGTGCAGCACCAATACCGTTTCCTGACTGAGATGGAGATGGGTTTGATGTAAGTGATGCAGTCTCGTTAAATACTAAGTTTGCAGTGTCAGCAGTACCAGATATGGATATTGCATATGTGGTATTTGCAAGTCTTGCAGCATCTAATGTTCCAAAAATTAAGTTGCTTGCATCCTGATAGTACGCACCTTGGTTACCATCTAGTCTGTCAGCATTAAGTTCTGAACCAGGACCTTGATCAATTGCAACACTACCTGTGTTGTCAATAATAAATCCACCCTCTGTCTGATTACCAAGTGCTTGGTTTGTAACGTCTTTTCTAAATCTGAATACACCGTAGTTACCATATACACTAGCAGCAGCTGTAAGGTTATCACCCTTTCTAATATCAATTTCAATGTTACCAAATGCACGGTTGATTGTTCCTTTAGTTGCAGCAAGTATTGCTCCAGAACCACCACCAAGTTCACTTGGTATTGTTACAGAGAAGTCACCTGTATATCCTGTACCTGCGTCAGTAACAGTAGCAGATGTAATCGTTCCACCAGATACAATATAAGTTGCACGTGCAACATCATCACTACTGATAGAAACATTACCACCTCCCATTGGGATGTTCTGGTATGTACCGTTAGTATATCCTGTACCACCGTTTGTAATAGTAATGCTGTCAATGTAAGAACTATCAGTTAGAGAACCACCGATAACAAAAGCATCTTGTGTGGTAGGTCTAATTGACTGTAGTGCATACTCCCATGATGAATCACCACGTAAGAATGTGTAAGAGTTTGCAGTTCCTTTACCAGCTAATCTCTCTGGGTCGATTGTACCAGCAACAATGTTAGAAGCATCAATGTTGGTTGATGTTAACTGTGTCCAGTTTGCAGCATTGGTTGCTGATGTATTGATAACTCTAGAAAGGTCAATGATCCTCTTTCTAGCCATGTTACCACTAGCACTTCCAGAAGCAGGAGCTGTAACAGAATACTGAGTAGAGTTGATTAGTGATATGGTATAGAAACCATCTGATGCTCCACCAGATGTGAAATCAAGATATACAAGAGCAGCGTTAGATAAACCATGACTAGTACTTTCTGTGATAGTAATGGTTGTAGTACTTTGAGAATATGTACCTGTAGCTTCATTTACTAGACCTTGATCTAATATAAAGTCACCTGCATCAAACTTAATATTATTTGCAATGTCTATGTTTACACGTGCTTCAATTTGAGCAGCAATAACTGCAGTAGTTCCAGTACCAGGTGGGGATACTGATACTGTTGGTTGTGAGTAATAACCTTTACCAGCATTTCCTATAGTAACCTTAGTTACAGATCCGTTAACAACGTTTGCTGTAGCAGTTGCTTGAACACCATTTACTGTGTCATCAGGTGCTGAGATTGTTAGAGCAAAGTCTCCACTATATCCTGTACCTGCTGTGCTGATAACAAAGTTGTATATTTGACCATCATTATATGCAGTTACAACACCACGAGCAGTTGTAGAACTACCAACAATAATATTACTTACTGCAAATGTGTAGTTGCTATTTGGTTGGAATGCTAAGAACTGACTTTCAAGATCATTTTCAAGAATGTAGGATATCGCAACACCCTGAGTCTTAAGTTGATGAGTTCCAGAACCTTGAGATTGTAAATCAATTGCTTGTCCAGAAGTTGCATTAGATGATGTAGTTGCAAGCTTAATTGTATTATCATCTACCTTGATAGCATAATAATCTACTCCAGTAGACAATCCTTGAACTGCAGATGTTCCTTGTGTATATGTTAATAAATCTCCAGTATTAACACCATGAGATGCGATTGTAATTTGCTCATTAGATGTGTTGAATGACGCAGATGCAACAGAGAATGTTGTTGCTGTTGTTTCAATCGCAATGTCACCTGCATTGGCATCTTCAATAGCAAGTCTTTCTGCACTAGATGCAACAGATGTAATATTGAATGGACGTAAAGCAGGTATCTGGTCAATGTTAATCTTACCAGATGATGTTAACTGTACAAGTGCAGATGGAACTGCGTTTGTAGAATATGGTTGGTTTAGATATGGTCCTAAGTTGTTTGAAATATAATCTCTAACAGATGCCTGTGTAGGTAGTAAACTGTCGGATGCAAATGTTCCACCTAAGTTATCATCTTGTGAGAAACCTGTAATTGTGATGTCACCACCAACAATCTTAATAGATGATAGTTCAGAGATACTAACAGTACCAACGAAACTAATAGCACCAGTTCTGTTGAAGATAGTAACAAAGTTACCAACTTTAAAGTCACCAAATTCGTTTGTACCTGATGTATAAACTTGTCCGAATTTTTCTTCTGCAGCTTCGTATGCAGTTCCTAATCCAACACCACCGTTTTGTGGTAACGCAGCGTAGGTGTTACCTGATCCAGAGTATTCCCAAGTGTGTGATGATGAGTTAGTAACAGATGGTCTATGGAATCTAATTCCTGCATTGACAAGGTTGCTTAATGGTAAACTTCCTGCAGCAAATGATGGATCATTAGGTGACTGATAACGGTTACTTCCATCAGAGAAGTCCATCGCACGGTTAGTTGTAATCTTAGCAACAATCTGTGATCCTGAAGCACCAGAAACGACTTCTGTTTCTAGAATAATATGCTCAACAGCAGGGTCGGTAGATGTATAACCATCAATCTTGATAATATAATCTTCAACTGGTACACCTGTTAATGTTGTTCCAGATACTTGAATAATTTGTCTTCCTGTTGGAACTCCATTTCCATCAACATCATCTGTAATAGAATCAATAACACCAATATCAAATGAGTATGCTTCTGCTCTAAATCCTGTTGATCTTAGAGAATATGTTCCGAAGTTAGATGCTGAGTTAGTAACAGAAGAATATCCACCAGACTGGGTTAAGATACCATCCTGACAGAAGATAGCAAACACAGAAACTAACTGTGTATAACCATCATTACTTACGTTGTACGCAGTTCCACCAAAACATATAATGGTGAATGCGTTTGCAACCATTGACTTACCTTGTGGGTCAAACTGTGCAATCTCCGCACCTTGTGCATTCTGTTTTAAGCCAGGTCTAGGAACGTTAGGTGTAGCAACTTTAGCACCATCAATTTCACAAC
>FUFK010044039.1_pt1 | contig 14385 bp, 13 predicted proteins | sample 1021851 | NCBI WGS metagenome assembly FUFK01 (sample SAMEA51879418, study PRJEB19060) | metagenome | reverse complement strand
GGTCACACAGATGACACAGACCTAATGACTCTTTCTAACGGTGTATTGACTGTAGCTGGAGAGGTTGACGCTGTAAGTCTTGACGTATCGGGTGATGCAGATATTGATGGTACACTTGAAGCTGACGCAATCACAATTGCTGGTGTTACACTGGCTGAAACAATCTCTGATACTGTTGGTGCTATGGTTAGTTCCAATACTGAAACTGGTATATCTGTAACATATGATGACAGCGATAATACACTTGACTTTATTCTTGGTACAGCACAGACAACTATTGAATCTGTAAAAAATACTAGTCTTGTAATCGGTAGGGATGACGACAATCTTATTAAGTTTGGAACAGACAATCAGATTATTTTTGAAGTGTCTGGTGGAGACAATGTTATTTTCAAGGCAAGTGGTGAGATTGAAGCAAGCAGCCTTGATATTAGTGGCGATGCTGACATTGATGGCACACTTGAGGCTGATGCAATCACTGTCAATGGCACAGCACTAAATACTGTTATTGCAGGTGTGACCGTCACTGATGCAACCAACTCTGCCCATGTCTTAGTAACTGACAACGAAAGCACAAACGAAGAAAACCTTATCACCTTTGTAGAGGATGCTACTTCTAGTACGGGTAATGTTGGCCTAGAGATGGATGGTAATCTTACCTACAATCCAAGCACAGGCACTATAACATCAACTATATTTAAGGGTAACATAGACGCAGTAGACGGAGATTTTGATGGTACACTAGAAGCTGATGCAATCACGTTAGATGGCACAGCCATTACAGCCACTGCCACCCTAGACACAGGCATCTCAAACAACAACGTGCCCAAATTTACTTCCGGCGTTGCCGATAACGATTTTCTGCGTGTGGATGGCACAGCTATTGAAGGACGTTCTGCATCAGAGGTGTTGTCTGACATATCAGCAGCACCAGCGGCTGGAGACTCTAACATTGTTACAACAGGTGCGCTAAACAGTGGCAGCATCACCAGCGGATTTGGTGCTATTAATAACGGATCAAGTGCCATAACAACCACTGGCACTATGACATTCGGTAGCTTGTCTGATGGTTCTATTACAGTTACAGCATTTGTTGATGAAGACGACATGTCATCTGACAGTGCTACGCTTATTCCTACACAGCAGTCTGTTAAAGCATTTGTAGAAGCTAATGCAGGTAGCTTTAACAGCTTCTTTATAGAAGACGATGATGGCACAGAAGTTACGATTGACAATGCCAAAGAACTAAAGTTTATCGGTTCAGGAATAACTACTAACTTTACTGACACGTCTACGGGCAGTGATGGTGATCCATTTGATCTTACGTTTACAGTTGACGCTGCACAGACAGGCATCACCTCCATCTTGGCTACAGACCTGAAGATTGGTGAGGATGACCAGACCAAGATTGACTTTGAGACTGCAGACGAAATTCACTTCTATGCAGCCAACGCTGAACAAGTCTTTGTATCAGACGGTGTGTTCGGACCACAGACAGATAGTGATGTAGACTTAGGTACAACAGGTGAAAGATTTAAAGATGCGTATGTAGATAGTGTAACTATTACTGGTGCGTTTACTGCAGGTGACGGTTGCACAATCACCACTGCCGACAACGACCCACAACTTACGCTTAAATCCACAGATGCAGACGCAAATGTTGGGCCGACATTAAAGTTACATAGAGATAGTTCATCTCCTGCAGCCAGTGATATAATTGGTGAAATTTTGTTTCACGGCGAAGATGATGCTGGCAATGACCAAGAATACGTTCGTATGGTAACTGCAATAAGAAATCCCGCTCATCTTAGTGAAGCTAGTACTTTTACGCTTGAAACTCAAAAAAGTGGAGATAGAGTTTCTCGCATCAAGATGAACGAAAATGAAACAGCATTTAATGAGGATTCTAAAGACATAGATTTTCGTGTTGAGTCTGATGAAAACATAAGCGCATTTTTCTTGGAAGGCTCAACTGGAAATATTGGGATTGGTCATTCTAGTCCTACTCTTGATGCGGCTATAGCTGGTGTGTCTATTCCTACTGGTTCTAGGTATTTTCATATTAATGATGCTGAAGCAGCAGTAATTAAACTTACTGATCCTGCTGATGGTCTTAACCGTGGCGCACAGTTTGCTCTTATCAATACTACCGCTGTTCTTAACAATTGTGAAAGTGGTCATTTTATTTTTGGCACTGGAAATGCACAAGTAGGTGAATTTGATGGGTCAGGTACTTTTCTTGTTGGTAAAACATCCGACAGTTTTGGCACTGATGGTGTTGCACTAAAAAGCAGCGGCGAAGTTAACATGACAAGAACCAACGCTGTTGTGTTGTCCATTCGCAGAAATGGAAACGAAGGGGATATCATTGAATTTTATGAAGATGCCAACTCTGAGGGTTCTATTGCTGTTTCAACTAGCGGAGTAACATATAACACAACCTCAGATATACGTCTTAAAGAAAACATAGAGCCGTTAAAAGCCACTGATAAACTAATGCAGATGAATCCTGTCAGCTATAATTGGAAGTCTGATCCAGACGGTCCACGAAACGTAGGTTTTATTGCACAAGAAATGCAAAAAATTGTACCTGAAAGTGTTAACATTAGTGAGGATGAGAATAAGACAATGGGCATGGACTATGGACGTATTACACCTGTTCTTGTGTCAGCCTTGCAGGATGCACATAAAAAGATTGAAGAGTTGGAAAGCCGTATTGCAGCGATGGAGAGTAAGTAATGAGTAGTTTTGGACCTAACCACCACGGGGCTTGTGTGTGGGCATTTGTAAATGCAGCAACAGTAACAACATCACATAATACTAGCGGTTCAACCGATAATCAAACGGGTGACACCACCGTAAATATTGACGTAGATTTAGATTCTGCAAATTATGCTTCTTTTGTAGGTGGTACAGGACCGTCTAGTGGGGCGCAAGCTGGTATAGGTTCTATTAACTCAAGAGCAGCAGGAAGTATTCGTGGGGTGATGTTTGATGATACTAAAGATTCAAATGGGCGTTTTGACACAGGTTATCACACATTTTTAGCACTGGGTTCTTATTAAGAATGCACATGTACGAAAGAATTTGCAAAGCAGAAAAAGAATTAACACCTTTTCACACTGAATATTGTGTAGTGTACGAAGACATAGACATGGATTGTTGTGCTGTGTATCACCCCGGTCCAGAGGCTATGGCGGCATTAATGCACGGGGGCGTGTTTCCTCCAATCTGGGTTTACTGGAAGTTACACGCTGACGAAGCTAGACCAAACTTTGTAAAACATAAAAAAGAAACGCATGATCTTCTCAGTACAACACCAAGAGAAGGTTCAAAGACAGAAGAAGAGGCGTTGTTGTATTTAATTATGAAGGATGTTCCAGAACATATCTGGAGAAACTACAACAAAAGCAACAGTGTTAAGATGAAAATTTGTAAAAAGAATCAACTGCCACAAAGCAGAGAATTTAGAAATAGCTGGAGAGTAGCGGCATGACACGAACCATTGTAGATAAGGATGCAAACACTATAGATTCTGCATCAGCGACTGTGCCAAGTGACAGGCACTTTCGTGACGCATGGTCATTAAGTGGCACGACAATTACAGAAGACCTGTCTGCAGCAAAGACGTTGTTTAAGGAACAGATACGCATAGCTAGAAAACCTCTTCTTGAAGCCCAAGATATCGCTTATATAAGAGCATTAGAAACAAGCGCAGATACCACAGCCATAGTAGCCGATAAACAAAAGTTACGTGATGCACCTTCTGCTGCCGCTATAACAAATGCTGATACGATTGCAAAGCTAAAAGCTGCGTGGGATACCGCACTGCTTGGCGCAAGCCCCTACGGAGATTAAAGATGGCTAATACTTACACATGGACATTTCCAACTCTTGATAGGGTAGCGTCAGAGGGAGGCAAATCTGACGTTGTAAAGCGTGTACATTGGGTTATACAGGCTGTGTCAGATAGTGATAAAGACAGTAGAGGTGCTTGGTTACAAGCAAAAATTTATGGAGCAACTCCCATAGTAGCTGAATCGGGTGTAGCATTTACTGCGTATAATTCAATTACAAAAGATTGGTGTAAGGCTAGAGTGTTGTCTGCATTAGGCGAAACAGAAAAAGAAATAAAAGCAAAACTTGATGCAAGAATTACAGAACAAAAAACGCCAACAGTCCTTACTGGCACACCCTCTGGCTGGTAACATAGATGAAGATGACAATAGAACCCGCAATGAAAACACAGATGGAACTTGAGGCACATGAAAAAGAGTGCGCCATCAGGTATGCCNCTGTGCAAGANAANCTAGAGGGTNTAGANAANCGNATGTGGCGTTTAGAAGCNATGATTATGGGCAGCACTATTATGGTGGTTGCAATGGTAGTTACAGTATTTATGGGAATGANTTAATATGGCAGTCTTTAGAGCATTTAAACCTACAGCGATGAACAAGATTGCACAGTCAATGGGNTACACTGGTNACATGGGCCAGTTCCAAGACTTTATTGAACAAGACCCTGCACGTCAAGCACGTATGAAACAGTTTACTAATGCCGCTATGGAGATGGCAAAGGGCGGTGTTGTAAAAATGCAACAGGGTGGTATGCTTAAACCCGGTGTAACACCTGAAATGGCTGCTGCATTTCCGCAGATGCCCACACCTGAACCACCTACAGGTGTACCGGGTACTGCAGCCCCCGGTGCTACAGGCATTGGTCAAGAATCACTAAGACGGATGTATCAACCAGCACTCCCTACAGGTGCTGTTACCACTGCTGCAGTAACACCATCAGAAGCAGGACAGTACATTGATCCTAGAACTGGTCAGGTAACTGGTCAAATTAATGTGCCTACTGCAATGGCTACAACAACACAGTCTGCACCAGAGGCAGAAAAAGCAGCTAACACCATGAATGCTGCACAAGCTGCACCTGCAATTGAACAGGCTCTTAGCACAGTGCAAGCAGCAGTAATTAATCCTGCTGATCCTCGCGCACAAGTAACTGCAGCACAACAAACAGCATCCTCTGTGGGTAGTTTAACTGAAGCACAGGGTAATGCCACACTTATTAATAACCCTGTACAACGTAATATCCAAGCAGGTGAATTAATATCTGGTGCTGCCGCTGATGCACAAACTGCTGCCACATTTACTGAACAAGTACAAGCAGCAACAGCAAGCCCTTCTACACAGGCTACAGTGCAAGGACAGCTTGCACNNTCTNACTGCNAACTTTGACGCNTCTAATCCTCCTGCATGGGCTGCAGGTGCATTGCGGGGGGTACAGGCACAAATGGCACAGAGGGGGCTTGGTGCGTCTTCTATCGCTGGTCAAGCTATGGTTCAGGCAGCTATGGAGTCTGCACTACCAATAGCTTCTGCAGATGCTCAAGTACAGGCACAGTTTGAAACACAAAACCTATCAAATAGACAGGCACGTGCCATGCTTGCGGCACAACAACGTGCTACGTTTATGGGTCAGGAGTTTGATCAAGCATTCCAAACACGTGTACAAAATGCAGCACGTATTTCTGATATTGCTAATATGAACTTTACTGCTGAACAGCAGGTGCAACTAGAAAACTCTCGTGCTGCTAATACAATGAACCTAAACAACTTGTCTAATAGACAGGCTATGGTTATGGCAGAAGCATCAGCAGTAGCACAGATGGATGCAGCTAATCTTAATAACAGACAACAGGCTGCAGTAAATAATGCACAGTCATTCCTGCAGATGGATATGGCTAATCTATCTAATCAACAGCAGACAGAATTGTTTAAAGCACAGCAGCGTACACAGTCTATGTTTACAGATCAAGCTGCAACTAACGCTGCTGCACAGTTTAACGCTACTAGCCAAAATCAAGTGGATCAATTCTTTTCTAATCTTGCCAGTCAAACTAGCCAGTTTAATGCAACACAAGCAAACGCACAGGCACAGTTTAATGCAGGTCAGGCTAATACAGTTAATCGTTTTAATGCAGAGATGAACAATCAACGTGATCAGTTTAATGCACAAAACCAAACCGTGCTGGCACAGTCAAATGCACAGTGGCGTAGACAGATAGCTACAGCAGACACTGCTGCAATTAATCGTGCTAATGAGATAAATGCACAAGCCATACTAGGTATGTCTGATGCAGCGTATAATAATTTGTGGGGATACTACTCTGATACAATGGAGTGGGCATGGACTACAGCAGAGAATGAACAAGACAGGCAAATGAATATTGCTGTCGCTACTATCAACGCTGATGCAGATAGAGACACACAAAAAATTAAGGGTGACTATGAAGCAGCAGCAGGGTTAGGTGGATTTGCAATGGACTTGGTTAAGTTTGGTCTAACTGGTGGATTTCCGGGGATAGGATAAATGGCATACACTAACGCAACAAGAATAGCTAATCAAACAGTGCGATATCGTGAAGCAAGAATTAAAGCTAAACCTGCACCTATGATACCAAAAGGCTTGCTAAATAAGCCAGATGCTGGTAAAATAGATGATAATATAGATATTGCTTCTATGTTAAAGCAACGTATTAAAAAGGAATTTGATAATGCGTGATAGAAACGCACCAGCACCTATGCTTGACGCACCCATTCCGGGTCAGGGTTTAACTGCACCTTTAGGTGACAGACCGTGGCAACAACCTGCAGCGATAGCTACTCCAGAAAAAGCATTAGCATATTATGTAGAGCGTATGACAGAAGAGCGTCAGGTAAATCAAATGCTAGACTTACTAGAACTAGGTATACCTGTAGATACTCTTGTAGATACTGTGCAGCTTACAGGGGTTATGGAGGGTGTACATAGTGTTGACGTAGGCGTTATTATAGCACCAGCATTGACTGAGTTGGTTAGTCAGATTGCTACTAAGGCAGGTGTAAAGCACAAGGTAGAGGGTGAGGATATTGACCCAGATGTTCCTACTCGTTCTTCTCTTGCCTTAACACTAAAAGATATTAAGGAACAACCTAAAGGTATGGTTACTAAAGAACCTACAGTTGAGGAACCAGAAGAAATGCCAGAGGAAAAACCTACTGGCTTAATGGCGAGGAAATAAAGTTATGTTGAGAATGGCATTTTTAGGTGGCGCAGCAAAACGAGGCTCTGAAATTTTTAGAGAAGAGCGTGAAGATGCTATGTCTACAATAACGGACGAACTTAAAATTCTTACACAACTTGGTCTCCCTAGAGCAACAGAAAGAAATCAAACTAGAATTGACAATCGCAAAATCGCAAAAGATTTAGAACGACAACGGTTCAGCACTGAACAGATTGCTGTTATTATGGGTCAGGGTAAAGGCAAAGAGGTATTAAATTTTCTTGACGACCAAAGAGCGAAGTATGGTAATAAGTATCAAATACCACATGGTGACATTGTAACCATATCTGGAACATACGAAGATACAGGTCTTACAATAGATAAGATTCTGGAAAATGTTCAGGGCAAAGTAAATCGTGGTATGTCTACAAGCGATGCCGTAGAGGATGTAACAGGTAAACCTGCTACTTTAACTGAGGCATTTGGTGGAAGTATGAGTGGACTTAGAGAGCGTAAGTTTCAGGCTTTTGCTGAATCTACTGGTGTTAACATTGATGAGTTACGTGGGTTGGCTGCTGGTAATATTACTTATGATGCACCTCTACGTACAGGCACTGTTAGCCTAGCTGACCCTGCAGGAGAAACACTTAAAACAAGTTTGTTAAATCGTTTTGAAAAATCAGCGGCTCAAAAACTTGGAGGAAAAAATGTAACTATTGTAGACAATGTTGTGCAAACTCCCGGTATGAAAGCAGCTACTGCAGTAGAAGCTGGACGTATTGCTATTGAAGCAAATAAAGAGTATGAAAGAATTATGTCTAAAGGTGATACTACTCCCGCTCAAGCCCTTAGTATTGTTAACGAGATGATAAATCAACAGGTGGCAAAATATAGAAATCCTCCTCCCGGTGATGGAAATACAGGTATATCTGAGTTAGATACTTTAAAAAATTTGGGGCCGCCTCAATTAAGAGATCAACTCGTAGCTAAACTAAAAGGAGTTGATCTAACTACTACAGAAGGAATGGCATTGCAACTAAAAGCAGAAGAATTACTAATGGAAGCATATAGAAAAACTGGTAGGTATAATGATAAAAATATTAAACTGGCTGTTGATGGTGCTATGACTGGTATTCGTAAAGAGTTAAACGAATAATAGGAGAGGATATGCTCAAGGCATATAATCAGATACAAGACTTAGATGAAGAAACATTGGCATCAGACCCAGAATTTCTGGCTGATGCTTATATGTTTTTAAATGAGCGTGAAGGTGTAGAGGGTATCCTTGCGCCTGAAGAAGTCTATGATCGTTTTATGGAACACATGCGCTTCCATGATACAAACGAAGTTACAACTCTACGTGACTTAGAGTATGCACAAAATGCTTCTATTGAGGGTAAACAAAACTTTGCACGTCTTATTGATGCATATGATAAAGTAGATACTAATATGTCATGGAAGATGGTGGGTGACTATGCAGAAAGTATAGCACGTGCGCCATCAACATATATAGGACTAGCATCGGGTATGACAGGTAAGGCTGCTGGTGTAGCTGCTACACAGGTGGCTAAGTTAGGTGTTCGTCAGCTACTAAGCAAGGCTGCTGCTAAAGCTGCTGCAAGCAGTGCTGTTGGACGTGCTGCTATTGCAGAGGGTTCAATAGGTCTTGTACAGGGTGGACTAGGTGAAGCTACTCGTGTAACTACAGGCGCACAGGATGAGTTTACAGGGGTTAGAACTGCTGTTACAGGAGTAGGCAATGCTTTGGGTGCAGGTCTGCTTACAGGTGGTCTGCAACTTTTAGGCACTAAACCTGTAGCAGATGCAGTAAGAAAAGCTGCTGATACTGTGGGTTTAAAAAAAGTGTCGAGTAAAATAAAACCTGAAATATTTAATCGTGAAGCAAGACAACGTGCCGCAGATGAACTGTTAGCTAAGTCTGAGTTGGCAGAAACAGCACGTGCAAAAGAGGCTAGTGAGAGTTCAAAAAATACATTAAAAAAAGCAGACCCTGAAGAAGTTAAAAAAATAAAAGAAAAAATAAATGCAATTGATCCTAATATGGTAGCTGCTGGCAGAAGACTTAAAAAAGATATGATGCCGGGAGAAACTATGGAGGCAGCACTAGGTTCAGAAGTAACTGAAAATATTATGGCTGCTGCTATACGAGTAATAAAAAAACTTAATGTAAAAGAAGGTCAACCTATTGCTGAAGCTGTTTCTATAATGATGAGAAAAGGAGATATAGATGAGATAGCTAGTGTCTCTGCTATTATGGAAGAACACAACATTACGTTAGATCAGTTTTCTTATGTGTATGCTGCCGAAATGTCTGAAGCAGGTAGAAAATTGCAACAGTCTGGACAAATAAGAAAAGTATTTGATGCATTTAAACCAAGGAGATTAATGTCACCAGAAGAATTAGAAGTAGATAACATGTTAAGAAACATGGACGAGTTAAATCAGGTAGGTGTTTCAGCCATAAGTAGAGAAGATGCTTTAAATTTATCTGCTGTACAGGATAAAACTAGAGTTAAAAAAGCATTAGACAACTTATATAAAAGTTCACAAGACCTTGATAGAATGGGTATCAGTTTTATGACTGCTCAACCTGCTACAACTATGCGTAACAATCAGGGTGGTTTATTCCGCACAGCTATTGATGCCACTACAAGAGTTATGGATAATGCAATAGAAAAAGTAGGAAATAATCTATCTCCTATTTTGCCTAAAACTGGAGAATTTCTTTTAAAGACAACACCCTTAGAACAAAAAAGATATATTCAAAGAAAAATGATAATAGAGTATGGAGTAGAACAAGCTACTGATATAATGCGTCAGGCAGAGGCCAATCCTAAAATACTAAACGCACTATTTAATAAGTATGGTGGTAGAAGTGTGCAAGCAAGCAAAAGTATATTTAGTGGCTCATTAGATACAACTAAATATTTATTTAATCAAGCTGAAGCTAGAATGGTAAGGCAACTATTTAAAAAGAATTTTCCAAATGAAGCAGAAGTTTTGTTTAGAGAACAGGCTGACTTAGCTTCTGTAGTAGGAAAAGAAACTCCTATGACTTGGGCAGGTAGAAAAATAAATATATTAAATACTGAATCTGATAATTTTTTTAAAACTGGTATACTAGCAGCTTCTTTAAAACGAAGATTAGCAGACAAAGGAATAGATTTTAATAGCGTAATTGCAGATGGAAGGTTTGGTAATATACCAGATGATATAAGAGAAGCAGCTATTAAAGATGCTTATGAATTTACATATCAATCTGGTTTTAGGGGAACAGATATAGGGTCAAAAGTAGCTAGAGGTGCTATTAACTTACAACGACAAGTTCCATTTCTTGTATCAGCATTTATGCCCTTCCCTAGATTTGTAGCTAATCAATTAAAATTTCAACACGATCATATGCCCATCATAGGTGCAATCATACCCGCATTTAAAGGTAAAGAAGCCTTTAGAGAAGCCTTACCAAAACAACTGGCAGGTTTAACTTTACTTGGAACTGCTTATGCTTGGAGAATTAAACAAGGAGATGATGCAGAGTGGTTTGAAATTAAAAAGAGTGAGGACTATTACATAAATGGTAAAGCTATCTACGGTCCTTTAGCACCATTCATGGTAGTAGCCGATATGATATATCGCGCTCATAGAGGAACTAGTCCTGAAAACTATATAAAATACTATAGTAAGGCTTGGGCAGAAGCTACTATTGGTTCTACCTTTAGAACAGGTGCGGGTCTTCAACTTCTAGATACTATAATTAATGACGATCTTTTTGGCGGTGAAAAAGATATGTTAGAAATAGTAGGAAATGTACTAGGTAGATACACCATACCTGCTGGTATAGTAAAAGATGTATATGGTCAATATGATCCTGACTCTCGCCTTATTCCTGCCACAAATACAGGAGAAGAAGAATCGTACTTTGATTACTTATATAAAGTAGGCACACGTAATCTTCCTGATTTTCCTCTAGCTACATGGTCTAATAATACTATTTCTAGCAGAGACTATGATGAACCTGCTGTGTCTCCCTTCCAAACTGGTCCTCTCAAATCAATTCATCCAGTTGAAAAACAATTGTTTGGTTTTACTACTATGCGAAAAAATAAGTTGCAAAAAGAAATGGCTAGACTCGGTATTATGTATAGTGATTTATACAAAAGACCAAGCAATGATCGTGTGGATTTTTACACACGACAAGAATTATCTAGCAACCGTAAAAATTCATATAATTTAGAAAAAGCACTAACTCTTTTAATAAATAGTCCTGAATATAAAACACTTGGCCCCGCTAGACAAAGAGGAAGATTGTATGATTTAGCAGGTACAACTAAAACTGGAGCATTAAATGTAGCTAAAACTAGACTTGATATGGAAGCTAATCGTAGGGGAATGCCATATAGTGTAACAACTATGCAAGCATGGAATGATTTAGACAGAAATCAACAGGCACAAGTTAATGAAATTTTTGAAGAAACTTATGGAGATGATCCTATGTTTAAAGACAAAAAAATAGAAGATGTTTTTCGTGAAACAATAGTAGATGCAGATGGCAATTACATTAATGTATTGCAATGGGGAGTTAGTTTAGGAAAAACATTATAGTGAGCAATAACTTTTATCAAAACTTAGAACTGGATGACGTAGACATTTCTCTGTCAGAAACGTCTGACTCACGCTTTGAACCCATTGCTATTAAGGGCAGAGGTTTTGAGGGAGCAAAAGAGGGTTTAACACAGGCTCTTGATTTAGCAACAGACATAGCACCATTTATAGGCTCTGCTAAAGCCCTGACTGAATTACCAGAGGATGCACAGTTTGCGTATCAACTTCTTGAGGAAGGGTATGACGAAGGCAGCATTAAGAAGATGGGGCTTGGTGCAGGGTTTGGTGTGCTTACTGCTGCAGGTTTCTTGCCCGGTGCTAAGATAGCCACAGACTTAGGACAACGTGCTATCAAGGAAGGTGTTAAGGAAACTGCAGGTGATGTTATAGAACAAACACGTGCTGCATTTAGGGCTGACCCTGCCAGCATGGACAGTAAAAGAAAACAAAGACTAATTAGAATTTCTAAAGGACTACCCTCAAGTGAGCGTAGACAATACATACAAGAAAGTTTACGTCCTACACCTAGACTGTATCATGGTGCGCCGACCTTGGGTGACACAGATGTAAAACTAAAAGAAAACAATCAAATTATAAATGACCTAAAAGAAAATAGAGAATCTATACGTGATGAGCAGCTTAAAAAAGTAAGTGAACTATTAGGTGAGGGGCCAGACAACGATCTAGTAGATGCTGATGACTTGTTTAATTATATTCGTGGGGGTGGACCCATTCAAACTCCTGTTGTTTTTATGATGGATGGAAAAAAATATGTAGGCAATGAAGCTATTATGGCAGGAGAGAGGTATACTAAAACATTTGATGCAACATCTACTACACCAGCCCGAACACAAAACTATCAAAGAATTAAATTTATTGATGAGGATGGAGTTCAAACAAATGAACTAACTGTTAGAGTTTCGGACGATAATAAAATTAGTTTAAAAGACCTTACAAAAATATTAGATGATCAAGAGTCTATGTCACGTAGTAAAACAGACACGTTCTACACAAGTCCGGGGGATATGGCAGAAAGTTTAAATCTTAGGTCNACAACATCTAGGTCTAGNGCAGATGAACTAGCAGAAGAAGGNACGTTCCAACCCTATCGTGATGACAGTATGGGCTTTGCAGGTGCAGAGGGCTTGACAAGTTCTGATGCGTCAGGCAGACATGCAGAGTTAAAAGAAAAGGCTATATCTTTATCTCGTGATCCACTCGTATCATTGAAGGAATCATTTGGTGATAGAAGACTAGACAATATTATGGTAAGCAGACTACCTAAGTCTATGGTGCGTAATCTAAGTCCATCAGATTATGATAGAATTGAAAGTGGTGATGCGCGATTAAGTGATATTCTTCTAGAACAAAATTTAGCAGCACTGAGTGACAAAGAGTACAATCACATACTATCAACAGGCACACCTTATCGCCCTAATAAACCAGAAAGAAGAAAACTGAAGGATACTATAGGTATTGGCTTACCTAAAAGTATACACCTAGAGGCAGAGATAGCTTCTAAGAACCCAGAACAATTAGACGTTGAAAGATTGTCAGATGTATTGGATGATAAAGTAAGAGACTTTTATTCAGTAAGAGATACAAACAGACGTAAAAATATTGGTAAGCTACCCCTAAAAGATAGAGTAAGGGAGGGTCAAAAACTTGCCAACACTGTTAGATATACTGGCGATTTTATTCAGGGTAAATCTGCAACAGAAATGACCCGTGAAATTGCGGAGGAATTTACAAAATTTTCAGATGGAATAATCTTTGAAGATTTAAGTCCAGCAAAACAATACTCTTTAGTGCGACAGTATTTCAAAGACATGCAGTCTCTTGGGCAGTATACTGAACAGTATGGTGCGAGAGGAACATACGATACGTTTCTAACAGAGGCAGCAAAGGATAGAAGTAACTTAGAAAAGTTAGCTTTTAATTTACCTGAAGGGTCAGAGAAAAAAGAAACTATGAAAGCTATAGTTTCAGTATTAGAAGGTATACGTAACTTGAGAAAACGAGGAATGAGAGCACAAGATATGGACGCTACTTTTCCTTCTAGATCAAGCATAACATTATTAAGCGATAAAGAGTTATTAAAGGGAATAAATAATACTGTTAAACACGAGGATAGACTACAGAGATACGAAAGACTGGCAGCCCTTGGACTTGCAGATGACATTGCTAGACCACAAAGGAAAGACACAATACGTCTTCAAACATATAATGATGCTAAACGTGCCATGTTCTTACTGACACAGAAATTAAATCGTGGTGGGTTGATGGCAAAAAGGTAAGTAAAAGGGGGCAACTAAGCCCCCTCTTTTTATGCTATTGTAGTGGTATTAAACCCATGTCAGACAGTGGCCCATCTGTAACCATCATCTTGTCAAAGATACCCACATACTCTTCTATACCCGGTATAACACCCAAGTGTTGCTCTTTAACATAATAATAAAGAGGCCGTGATATACCGTATGAACCATCAGCAATAGTGTCAAAGCTAGGTGCTACGCCATCAACCAAGGCTGGCTGTACTGTATCAGAGTTCTGGTCAAGGAATGAGAAACCAAAGATACCAAAACGATTTTCATCATCTTGCAACTTCTGAATAATCAAATTGTCATTCTCTCCTACTTCAACTACAGGACCGTCAATACGTAAGCGTGTACACTGTGCCTTATATTCTTTCTTACTCAAGCCCAATGTTT
>FUFK010044621.1_pt1 | contig 14387 bp, 12 predicted proteins | sample 1021851 | NCBI WGS metagenome assembly FUFK01 (sample SAMEA51879418, study PRJEB19060) | metagenome | reverse complement strand
CAAAATATTATTAAATTGTTCTACTCCAAGATAATACAATGCTTTTTCACCATAATTATTTAATACATTTTGATGAATATTTCCTCTGATAGCTCTAGGGTAAAACTTCGTGCTATCCACTTCTTTGATTTTAAACTTTTTTAATACTTCCTCTCCAATTGAACCAAGAAATTTCACCTGCTCTATTGTTGAAAGTAATATGGCACCAATAATAACGGTTCCATCTATTTTAATTAACTTTACCATTTTAAAATGTATGTTGTATTATATACTAAAAAAAAATTATAAGTAGAGTGCAAAAAAAGGAAAAGGAAATTTTATGGAAAATAATATAAAGTCTGTTGCAGTTTTAGGTTCTGGAACTATGGGTGCTGGCATAGCTGCATTGGCTGCGGATAATAATTGTAAGGTTCTCTTATTAGACATATCTGAAGACGCCGTTAAAAAAGGTAAAGAAAGAATAATTAATGAAAAAAAACCACTGCTTTCTGATTTGAAAAATATAAACAATGTTGAAATAGGAACCTTTGAAAATGATTTCCATAAAATTAAAAATTATGACTGGATATGTGAAGTAGTAGTAGAGGAAATTAATATTAAAAGAGATATTTTTAAAAAAATTGAAGAACACAGAAATACTCATTCAATAGTAAGTTCAAATACATCTGGTATTCCTTTAAAAGATATTACAAAAGATATGACTGAAGAATTATTAAAAAATGTTTGTATTACACATTTNTTTAATCCAGTAGAGGTGATGAAACTATGTGAATTAATTCCTGGTGAAAAAACNAATAAAGAAATTATAAATAAACTNAGTATATTCTTATCAAAAGTTTTTAATAAAGGAGTNGTATATGGAAAGGATACTGTAAACTTTATTGGAAATAGGATTGGCTGTTTTTTTATGTTAAAAGGCTTNCATGAGGGAAAAATTGCAAGATCAAAAGGTATTTCATTAGAAGAAATAGATTCATTACTCTCAAAACCTATTGGACTTCCTCCTACTGGTCTATATGGTTTAATAGATTTAATAGGTTTAGACGTTATGCACTCTGTTGGAAAAAACCTAGAAACTAACCTTCCAGATAATGATNCAGGGTTNCCTTTCACTAAATTACCAAGTGAGGAACAAAATCTATTTAATAATAAACAATTGGGAAGAAAAACAGGAGGAGGTTTTTATAGAATAAAAAAATTGAATAGTGGTGAAAAGGTTAAAGAAACTTTTGATCTAGATAATGGTGAATGGAANACTTTTAAAAAAATACANAGTGAAAAAGATTTGAATATAATATTAGAAGATAGTGATTTAGGAAATCTAGTATGGAATGTAATGGGATCGACATTATTNTATGCGGCTGATCTTATTCCAGAAATAGCAGATGATATTATAAATATTGATAGAGCTATGCGTTGGGGTTTTGCATGGCAAATGGGACCATTTGAAATTATTGATAAACTAGGCCCAAAAAATGTAATAAAGAAATGTTTAGATAAAAATCAAGAGTTGCCAAAAATGCTACAAGCACTAGAAAAGTCAGGTAATGAATTTTTCTATAATGAAAATATGTATTTAGATTTAGATGGAATTTACAAAGAAATTTCTAATTAGCAATGGATTATAATAACCTATCAACTGAAGAGTTAGAAAAAAATTTTAATCCAAGAGAAAGTGTAGAAAATTTCAGTCATTACTTGGAAGATAGCTTATTAAAATCAAAAGATGTGAAAAAGCAAACTCATATTTATGAAAATATAGCATATGGNAAAGGACCATTACAAAAATTAGATATATTTGGTAAAAATAATAAAGAGGANCTTAAACCTTTACATATATTCATTCATGGNGGTTATTGGCGAGCATTAGATAAAGATTATCATGCTCATATGTCTGTTCCATTTAATAAAAATAATATTTTATTTTTTAATATTAATTATGANTTATGTCCAAAAGTGACTTTAAGTGATATATGNGACCAAACTATAGAAGCGATTATATGGATTTTTAATAATTCTAAAAACTATGGAGGTAATAATAAAAAAATTTCCATNTCTGGACATTCTGCNGGAGCACACTTAGTTTCTTACNTGCTAAGNATAGATTGGAGTANGTATGNTTTACCTAAAAATGTTTTTCAGGGCGCAGCACTAATTAGTGGCATATATAATTTAAAAATTGTACAAAAAATAAGTGTAAATAAAGANTTAAATTTATCTAATAAAGAAGTTCAAGAAAAAACTACTTTAAATAAACTTCCTACTTTTAAAATACCCTTATTTATATCTTATGGCGAAAATGAGCCAGAAGGTTGGAAACATCAAAGTATAAGTTATTGTGATTTTTTAACTAAAAACGATTACAAATATAAAGTAATTGCAAGTAAAGGAGACAACCACTTTACTTTAATTGATACACTTGCAAATGAAAATAGCAATATCTGCAAAGAAATTATTAAGTTATCTAAATAACTATGCTGTACGATGTAAAGACAACAAGAAAATTAGAAAAAAAAATTATAAGTCAAAATAATACTGAACTTTCACTAATGTTCAAAGCTGGAACTGCTATATTTAATCACATAAACGAATTGAATAAGAAAGATATAATTATTCTTATTGGCCCGGGTAACAATGGAGGAGATGGATATGCTCTAGCCATTCAAGCCTTTTTAAATAATTATAATATAAATTGTATAGAATTAATTGAAAGNAAAGGAACCTCAAAACAATTAAAGTTATTAGCAAAAAANCTTGGTATTAAAATAAAAAAAAAANTACCAGATAAAAAGTTAGTAAGTAAAGGATCAATCATTATAGANTCAATNTTAGGTATAGGCTTATCAAGAGAGCCTAAAGNTTCAATTTTAGAGGCAATCAAATGGATAAANAGCTTNAAAAATAAAGCATTTATTATATCAATNGATATNCCTTCAGGCTTAAATGCNTCAAATGGAGAGACCTTTAATAATGTAGTNAATGCTGACCAAACTATTATGTGTTTAACACAAAAACAAGGTTGTTNTACAGGGAAAGGACCAATGNATTGTGGTGATATTTTTTTTCAAGATCTTGGCTTTAAAAATANAGAAAAAATCTCTAAAGGAACTTCATATTTAATAAATGGATCTGAATATAAGCAATTAAAAAGAAATAGAATTTCTCATAAGGGAACTTTTGGAAATTTACTTATTGTGGGTGGGTATGATGGTATGGAAGGAGCAGCAAATTTATCTGGTTTGGCAGCACTAAGGACTGGAGTAGGAAAAGTTTATATTTTAAATAATTCAAAAAAAAAAAATAATGAAATAATTTTTATTAAAAATAGTTTAATAGAATTAAAAAAAATATTGCCAAAAATAAGTGCTATTGTTATTGGACCTGGCTTAGGTAAAAACGCTGATGAGGTCTTAAGGTATTTATGGAAAACAAATAAACCAATAGTTCTTGATGCNGATGGNTTAAACTGGTTGTCAAAAAATTTTAATAAAAAAAGAACCTCAGAAACTATTTATACACCTCATCATGGAGAAGCAAGAACTTTATTAAATAGTGAATTTTCAGACAGATTTAAGGCAATAAAAAAACTTAAAAAAAAATATGGTGGAACCTGGATATTAAAAGGAGCTGGAACAATTATATTAAGGAAAGAGCTTTTTATAAATAATTTTTCTAATAGTATATTATCAACTGCAGGTACTGGAGATGTCCTATCAGGAATAGTTGGAGGTATGTTATGCCAAAAGATAAAGAAACCAGAAATAAAAGCAGTTCAAATNCATACAAANTGTGCTAANAANATTTTAAATAAAAACCATAAAACATTAATAGCCTCTGATTTAATTAAAGAAATTAGTAAATGTATATGATTATTAATTAATTTTAGTTAAAAAATTTTTTACCTTTTTTAAAACTAAACTNTCGAACTCAAGATGAGGAGAATGTTTACANTNATCAATTAATACTTTTTCAAAGATATTCTGAACATTTTTTTCTAGAGCTTCTATATGGTATAAAGATCCATATTGATCATTTAATCCTTGTATCGCTAAAACAGGAACCTTAATATTTTTAATATATTTTTCAATATTCCATTCTTTAAAGTTATTTGATAACCAAATTGCACACCATTCATTAAAAGAACTATCAACATTTTTATGATACTTTTCTAACTTTGATTTCAAGNTNGTTGATGACCAACTTTCAAATAATTTTTTTATTTCTTTAGTAGTTATTTCTTCAACCATTACATGAGGAGCCTCTAGNATTAAAGATTGTAATGGNANGTTTGATCCTGCATATATAATAGAAATAGATGCTCCATCTGAGTGACCNAATAAGACTGGCTCTTTATCACAATAATTTTCAATAATATTTTTAAGATAAATTAAGGCTTCATCATGCATAAAGTTAATTTCTCTTTTGCCTTCAATTGGGGCGGAGTTACCCATACCAATTCTTGAATAAACTAAAATATCCCTTTGTAAAAATTTTGATAAAACTTCAGGAAAATTTTTCCATAATGCCACACTACCTAAACCTTCATGTAATAATACTAAAGGNGATAAACTAGTTTTATTNTCTGATTTTATTAATACACATTCTATTTTTTTATCTTTNACTAAACAGAATTCATTAATAATTTTCATTTTTCTATTCTTAATTTATATCTCTGTATTTTTCCAGTAGCAGTTTTCGGTAAACTAGTTACAAACTCATACCATCGAGGATATTTAAATGGAGTAAGTATTTTTTTAACATGTTCTGTTAATTCTTTTTCTAAATTTNTCTNATTGTTNTNGTCATTTAGGACAACAAANGCTTTTGGTTTTAANAATTCATCTTTATCTTTTTTTCCTACAACAGCAGCTTCTAAAACATATTTATGACTTTGTAAAGCCTCCTCTATTTCAAAAGGAGAAACGTATTGACCAGAAACTTTCATCATATCATCTGAGCGTCCACAATATTTGTAAATACCATTAGCATCTTTAGTATATTTATCTCCCGTTTTAACCCAATCACCTATGAAAGTAGCTTTTGTTTTCTCTGGTTTATTCCAATAAGAAATTGCAGAGGTAGGTCCTTTTACCTCTAGCTCTCCAATTTCATTCGTATTAGCTTCACTATTATCTTCTTTCATTAACCTTACTTCATAACCAGGCACAGGTTTTCCAGATGANCCCGGTGTAATTAAATCTATGTAATTAGAAATAAAAATATGAAGCATTTCTGTAGAGCCTATTCCATCTAAAACGTTAGACCCAATTGTTTTACTCCATTTATTACATAAATGCTCTGGCAAAGCTTCTCCAGCTGATACAGATAGTCTAAGAGATTTAAAGTCTTCTGGTTTTAAATTGGAGTTCAACATTGCTGCATAAAGTGTGGGAACTCCAAAAAAAATAGTTACATTATTATGTTTTATTTTGTTATTTACTATCTCTACTGTTGGCCTATCTTTTGACAAAATACTAGTACCTCCAATGCTTAAAGGAAAGGTTAATGCATTTCCTAATCCATATGCAAAAAAAAGTTTTGCTGCTGAAAAGAAAATATCTTCACTAGTAATTTTAAGTATTTTTTTAGCATAATATGTTGAAGTATTCTTTAAGCTTTTATGAATATGAATTGTTCCTTTAGGTTTCCCTGTAGATCCTGAAGAGTATAGCCAAAAACATTCAGAACTTTCAAAGGTCTGAGATGGATTTAAGTTATATTCATTTGAATTTATCAAAAAACTTAAATCATATACTTTATTATTATTTGTTGTTACTTTCTCACCTTCTTCAGAAATAATAAGTATTTCATTATCCAATGAATTTTTTATTTCTATAAAGACTTCTAGTAAATCTTTAGAACAAATAACTGCCTTTGCCTGTGAATCTCTTAACATGTACTCTAAATCTTGTTTAGGAAGCATAGTATTAACACATATTGGAATAATATTTGACCAAATTGAACCAAGAAAAGTTATAGGAAAATTAATGCAATCAAACATACATATAATTATTCGATCTTTTTCTTTTAATCCTAATTTAAAAATTTGATTGGAAAAGCTTTTTACTTTTTTACTAAGATTAGAATAGTTTATAGTTTGGTCATCATCTATAAATGCTATTTTATCAGGTATTTTGATTGAATTNTGATGAATAAGGTCGTAGGCCGCATTAAATTCTTTATTANCTTNTTGCTTCATTANTTATAAGAGCTTAAATATTTTTTCTTTAAACCAATTAACCGCTTCCTCTTCAGGCAAAGAACCATCNGATGCATCATGATAAAACGGTTCCCCTATCCTATTNGCCTTTAACTCTAAAAATAAATGATCAAATTTTTTTCCACCATAAGCNAAAGTATCTTTATATGTCATATCACCTAATCCAAAAACAGCATATTTAATATGCTCTAAGCTTATGTTACTAGACTTTAAGTTATTATAAAAGTTTTTACTGCCATCTGGCACATCTCCTTGCCCATATGTAGAGGAAACAATTAAAATNGGTGCATTNATATTCTCTAAATTTTTAGGTTCTAAAGCATCCATTTCAACTATATTTGTATTAATACCCTCAGTTTTACAGAAGTCTTCTATTTCATCGGCAACCATCAAAGCTGTCCCAGTCATTGTTGCTACATAAATATTAAGATTTTTTGTCATAAAATAATAAATTGTTTTTTATTATTATATGCATTATAGTTCATAAATCAATAGTAAGTATATATGACTACAATGCCAAATTATAAAAAAAACTTTACTCTAAACTCNTCATTGAAGATTGAAAAGGAAAAAAAACTTCTAGCAAATATAGGCCTAATTATAAAGAAAATTAGAATTCAAAGAGGNATTACAAGAGATATATTAGCAATAAAATCAAAANTATCTTTACGTTATTTAGCTAAATTAGAATCGGGTAATGGCAANCCTACTATCTCTGTATTAAAGAATATTGCATATGCTTTAAATATTACATTNAAAGAGCTNNTGTTTACAGNAAATAGNNATAATAAAANNAACTTAGTTAAAAATAAAATTGACCANTATAATAATGTTCAACTTAAAGAAATATTATTATTTTTAAATAAATTTGATAAAGAACAGCCAAAGAAAATAAATAAAAATAAAATAGCGTTAATAGGCTTAAGAGGCGCTGGTAAAACTACTTTAGGGGCTATGTTTAGTGAAGAATTCAATATGCCATTATATGAAATTACAAATGAAATTGAAAAAGAATCTGGCATGAAAGTTAATGAAATAATGGAACTAGGTGGTCAAAGCATGTACAGAAGATTAGAGTATAATGCTATATTTAACCTATCAAAAAAAAATAAAAAACTTATNATACTTACTGGTGGAAGTATGGTTTCAGAAAAACAAACTTTTGATTTTGTATTAAATAATTTTTTTACAATTTGGATTAAAGCTACACCTAAAGAACATATGGAAAGAGTCATTAAACAAGGGGATTTAAGACCTATGGCCTCTAACCCAAAAGCGATGGATGATTTAAATAATATTCTTAAAGAAAGAAAAAATTTATATAGTCAAGCAGATGTTATATTAAATACTAAAGATAAAAATCCTGGTACATCATATAAGGATTTGAAATACCTAATAAAAAATTAATACTTTTAATAAATAACTTTATGTACTATATTACATATATGAAAAATGAATTAGTGACATTTGATAGAGATCCCAATAANTATAAACACTGGGAGNNANTAATTGAAGGTAGTAGAGCGACTATTTTTCTNGATGTAGCCGAAAATGAAGGCATCAGGCCTGGATATGAGTTAAAACTTAACTCTTATGATTTAGGAGTAGATATTGAATTAAACGATATAATTCAAAGAATAAGATTCGAACAACCTCAGGTTAAGGTTGTTGTAATAACCTCAAAGCAGGAAAAAAACTTCTCTGCTGGAGCAAACATATATATGTTAGGTATGTCTGAACATTCCTGGAAAGTAAATTTTTGTAAGTTTACGAATGAAACTAGAAATGGATTTGAGGACTCAAGTAATTCTGGGTCTTTAAAGTTTATTGCTGCAGTTAATGGTATTTGTGCAGGTGGTGGATATGAGGTAGCTCTTGCATGCGATGAAATTCTATTAGTTGATGATCGTTCAAGCACCGTTAGCCTTCCAGAAGTTCCATTGTTAGGAGTTTTACCTGGAACAGGAGGATTAACAAGATTAACAGATAAACGTAAAGTTAGAAAAGATATAGCTGATATATTTTGTACAAATGCCGATGGCGTAAGGGGAAAAAAAGCACTAGATTGGAATTTAGTAGATCATATTGCTCCGCCTTCTAAATTTAATAGTCTTATTGATGAAAGAGTATCGTTTTTAGAAAGTAAAGTTAAACTTCGCAATGGAAGTACTGGAATTACTCTAAACAATATTAAAAGAACTATTACTGATAAAAATATTAATTATGAAACTATATCTTGTATTTTGAATAAAGACAGTANAGTGGCTGAAATTAAAATTCATGGNCCGNAAGAAAATGAAATTATTGCAATTAATGAATTAGTAGAAAAAGGCTCAGAATATTGGGTTTTAAAATTTGTTAGAGAATTAGATGATTTAATATTAATGTTAAGAGCTAACGAACTTGAAACTGGTGTTATAACTATACAATCCGAAGGTTCATCAACAGTTATACAAAAACTTACTAATTTACTAGAAGAAAATAAAGATAATTGGCTAGTGAATGAAATCATTGGCTTTATGAGAAGAACATTTTCAAGACTTGATATTTCATCAAGAACAATATTTACAATTGTTGATAATAAAAGTTGTTTTGCTGGCTTTTTATCAGAGCTTCTTTTTTGCGCTGATCGTACTTACATGATAAATAATGCTTTATTAAATGAAAATAAAAGCGGGCCATTCATAAGTTTAAGTAAATTAAATTTTAAAAGTCTTGAGATGGTAAATGGCCAAACTAGGTTACAAACAAGATTTAATAATGATGATATTAAATTAAGTAAACTTCATGACTTATGTGACAAAAACCTAAATGCTGAAGAGGCCTTTAATCATGAACTAATAACTGTTATTCCTGATGATTTAGATTGGAATGATGAAATTAGATTAAGTATAGAAGAAAGAGCGTCTTTTTCACCAGATGCACTTACTGGATTAGAAGCTAATTTAAGGTTTCCAGGTAAAGAATCTTGTGAAACAAAAATATTCGGCAGACTATCTGCTTGGCAGAACTGGATATTTAATAGACCTAACGCATCAAGTGATGAAGGAGCATTNAAATTATTTGGAACAGGCAGTAAAGCTAAATTTGACAACAANAGGGTGTAACTTATGAGTAATCTAAATTATCAAGAAAAAATTCCTAACAATGTAGACTTAAGCAATGACTTGTCCTTGCAAAGAGCCTTAGAACATTGGCAACCAAAATTTAAATCTTGGTGGAATGATATGGGGCCAGATGGTTTTCAATCTTATGATGTGTATTTAAGAACAGCAGTTTCAGTTGATGCAGCAGGATGGGCTTCTTATGGAAAAGTTAAGATGCCTGAATATAGATGGGGAATATTTTTAGCTGACCAAGTTAAAGATAAAAAAATACATTTTGGTGATAATATTGGTAAACCTGTTTGGCAACAAGTTCCTGGAGATTACAGATCTGTATTAAGAAGATTAATTGTTACTCAGGGTGATACTGAACCTGCCTCNGTTGAACAGCAAAGAATGCTTGGTAAAACTTGTCCATCATTATTTGATTTAAGAAACTTATTCCAAGTTAATGTTGAAGAAGGCAGACATCTGTGGGCAATGGTTTATCTATTACATGCTTATTTTGGAAGAGATGGTAGAGAAGAAGCTGAATCTCTATTAGAAAGAAATTCAGGTGATCAAGATAACCCAAGAATTTTAGGTACTTTTAATGAGCCTATTTCAGACTGGGTAAGTTTTTTCATGTTTACCTACTTTACCGATAGAGATGGAAAGTATCAATTAAAGTCATTGGCTGAAAGTAGCTTTGATCCTTTAGCAAGGACCTGCCAATTTATGCTTACTGAGGAAGCTCATCATATGCAAGTTGGGGAGTCTGGTATTACTAGAATGATAGAAAGAACATTAGAAAAAATGAAAGAATTAAAAACAGACTCTGTAGATAATATAAGAAATGCTGGAGCTGTAGATTTAGTAACAATTCAAAAATATATTAACTTTTGGTTTTCTTCTTCTTTAGATCTATTTGGATCAGAAATATCGACTAATGCTGCAACTGCATTTGCTAATGGATTAAAGGGAAGACCTGATGAGTTTAGATATAATGATCATAGCGAAAAAAATACATTATTTAATATAGAAGCATTTGAAAATGGCAAAATAATAAATAAAAAAGTACCAATGCGTAATGCTATGAATGAAATAACAAGACAGGCATACGTAGATGATTGCAACATTGGTATCAAAAGATGGAATAGATTAATTAAAAAATATGGATACGAAGAATATAGTTTAGCACTACCTTCTACAAAATTCAGAAGAAATATTGGTGTTTGGGCAAATTTGTCAATTAATCCTAAAGGTGAATTTATAAATCAAGATATTTATAACAGGAAACTTGCTAGTTGGTTACCTTCAGAAAATGATAAGAAGTTTATAAATAGCTTAATGATCCAGGAATTAGATCCAGGCAAAACTGCTAGTTGGATAACTAAACCTAGAAGAGGGATAAATAATCAAGAAATTGATTACAGTTACGTAGATTTAAATTAGTATTTAAAAACAATTACTTAGGTATTATTATTTATACCAATTATAGCTTTTGTTTCTAGAAAATCTTCTATGCCATGTTCACCCCATTCTCTGCCGTTTCCAGACATTTTATAACCACCAAACGGTAAAGACTGATCAACAGGAGCATAATTTATATGCACCATTCCAGTACGNAACTTACTAGCAAACTGTTTAGCTTTAGTAGTATCATTAGAAGAAATATATCCTGAAAGTCCATAAATACTATCGTTAGCTATATCTATTGCTTCTTCTTCTGAATGATAACCAATAATACTTAACACTGGACCAAATATTTCTTCTTTAGAAATTGTCATGTCCTTTGTCACATTAGCAAATATTGTAGGACTAATAAAATAGCCCTTCTCATTATCTTTAATAGTTTCTTCTCTCCCTGTAACTAATGTTGCCCCCTCTTCTATTCCTTTACTGATATATTCTTTAATTTTTAAAAACTGATTTTTATTAACTACTGGCCCCATACTTATACTTTCATCTTGAGGGTCACCGACTTTAAGTTTTAAAACAGTTTCTTTAGATATATTTATGGCTTCGTCCATCTTATCAGCAGGTATTAACATTCTGGTAGGAGCATTGCAAGATTGTCCAGTATTATTCATGCAATGGAATATACCTTTAGATACTGCCTTTGCAAAATCTACATCATCTAAAATAATATTAGCTGATTTTCCTCCTAATTCCTGTGTAACCCTTTTTACAGTATCAGCAGAGTTCTTGGCCACAGAAACACCTGCTCTAGTTGATCCGGTAAAAGACATCATATCTATACCAAGGTGTTTGCTCATACTTACACCTAATTCACTTCCATTCCCATTAATTAAATTAAAAATACCATCAGGCAGTTTAGCATCTTCAATAATTTCAGCGAAAATGATAGCGCTTAATGGAGCCTCTTCACTGGGTTTAAGTATCATTGTGCATCCNGCAGCTAATGCAGGAGCAACCTTACAAGCAATTTGGTTAAGTGGCCAATTCCATGGTGTTATTAAACCACAAACTCCTACTGGTTCTTTTTGCACTATTGAAGAATTTACCTCTTTTTCAAAACTAAAATTTTCTAAAATCTTTTTAGCTTGCATAAAATGGCCAAGACCAGATGGAACTTGTGCTTTTTCTGATAATGTTTTAGGCGCACCCATTTCAATTGTTACAGCATTAGATAAATCATTCATTCTTTTTTTATATGATGATATTATTCTTTCTAAAATATTTAATCTGTCTTCCTTAGAAGATTTACTATAGTAAATAAATGCATTTCTAGCTGCAGCAACAGCAGTATCAAGATCAGATTGATTACCTAAGCTTATATCACAAATNACTTCTTCAGTGGCCGGATTAATAACTGATAAGGTCTCACTAGAATTAGGCTCTACCCATTTTCCATTTATAAAAAATTTGTTGTTATTATTCATGTTATTTTAGTTTCTATATTAACATAATTTTTTTTTAAAAAAATATTAAACTAAGAAAGAATGCAAAATTTTATCTATTCCATTTTTTAAACTTTCAATACCCTCTCCAGTTTTAGCAGATATCAAAAAAGTATTTTTTTTATTTTTAAAAAAGTTTTTACTCTCAGTATTACTTACATCNACTTTATTTATNACTTCTATCATANGGGGACCTTCNATTGNATTAGGNATAATATTTAATTGTTTTAAAACATTCAAAACATCAGTTTTTTGTTCNTCNTGATTGCTTATACTAATATCTCTTACGTGAATTAATAAATCAGCTTTAGTAACCTCATCCAAAGTGCTTTTAAAAGCTTCAACTAATAAAGTNGGTAGATCAGATATAAAGCCCACGGTATCATTGATNTATGCTTTTTTTGTTAGAGGTAAATAAAAATAAGAAATCTTTGTATCTAAAGTTTCAAATAACTTATTTTTTGCACTTACCTTTAATTTAGTTAAGGAGTTAAATAGTGTAGACTTACCCGCATTAGTGTAACCTAGCAGAGAAACAACTGGCACTCTTTTTTTCTGTCTATTATTGTATTGAATTTCTCTAGTTTTTTTTGCTTTTAAAATTAAAAACTTTAATTGCTTTATTCTTTTATTAATCATCCTCTTATCTAACTCTATTTGAGACTCACCTGGTCCACCTAAAAAACCAAANCCTCCTCTTTGCCTTTCTAAGTGTGTCCAACTTCTAACTAATCTACTTTTCTGCCAACTCAAATGAGCTAATTCAACTTGTATTCTACCTATTTTAGAAAAAGCACGTTCTCCAAAAATTTCCAATATTAAACTAGTTTTATCTAAAATTTTTATTTTATATATCTTTTCTAAATTTCTTTGTTGTATAGGAGAAATATCAATTGCAAAAATAAGAATACTATCATTGCCTTTGAAATTAAAATCATTAAAAAGTTCTAAAAAGTAGTTTACCTTTCCTTTTCTCATTAACGCTTTAGGGTCCGGTTTATTGAGTTTAAAATACTCTTTATGAATAACATCTAAATAAATAGCCTCTGCTAAGTTACAAGCTTCTATTAATTTATTTTCTATTAAATTTTTATCTAGATTTTCTAAGACAGGATATATTACTATCGCTTTTTTCATAATTAAATTAATATAATAACATTATACATAAGAGGAGTAATCATATGCTAAAAAAATATTTTATTTTTTTTATTTTTTTTAACTTTACCTGCATCACTTTTGCTCAAGATAAAAGTATTAAGATGAAGCCAGTTATAAATTTAGAAATTGCAAAAATTATGGCCGATGCCTGTGAAAGTCATCAAAAGAAGACAGGATATAGACCTGTTAATATAGCAATAGTTGACTCTGGAGGAGATTTAGTCTTATTTAGAAGGCAAAATAATTCATTTTTATTAAGTATAGATATTGCTATTGCAAAAGCTAATTCTTCAGCAGGTATTCCAGTACCTACCAGAACAATTCAAGACATTGTTTATGGTAAAGATGGTAAACCTGGAAGAGTACCTGGATTAGCACATTCAAAAAACATAGTTGCTTTTCCCGGAGGACTGCCAATTAAAACNAAAAATGGTACACTTTTNGGTGCTATTGGAGTAAGNGGAGCTACGGGAGATGAAGATGAACAATGTGCTAATGCTGCTTTATTAGCAGTAGATGAATATTTNTAATTNANNTAGNAATGAAAAANGGTTTCTATTCAAATTTATTCTATAATTATATCAGTTTTTTTATATTCTTTTAGTTCTGGTGCAATAATATTTGAATGTGAAAATGGNTANTCATATAAAATAGATAGNNANANCAATNATAGTNAGTTTTATTTTAAAAAANTTGATTCTAAATGGCAATCAATAAAAAAAGTAAAAGAAATTAATAACAAAATTGAATATTCTTTACCAAATTCAACTTATCTAGCATGTAGTGATAAAGAGCTAAATATCTGCAAATATAAAACATTAATTACTTATAACTCAACTACTCAAAAAGCAAATGTTCGAGAAATAATTATTGCTGACTGTTATATTGGGACTATGGGATGCAACAAATATGAAAAAGGGCTCGAATTAAATCTAAGAAGATGTCAGGTTAAAAATGATAAAGCTGATCTAGATTAAAATAAAATTATTATTAAAAAAATTA